>Ga0136643_10015148_pt1 | contig 11588 bp, 4 predicted proteins | sample TergutLab28metaG_FD_96883 | JGI IMG/M metagenome (GOLD analysis project Ga0136643, IMG submission 96883) | Labiotermes labralis P1 segment gut microbial communities from Petit-Saut dam, French Guiana - Lab288 P1 (version 3) (version 3) | ecosystem: Host-associated > Arthropoda: Insects >...
ATCAACAACGCTGCAGCGCTTCGTAAGGTTACAAGTTCTCTGGTCACACGAGTCAGAAAACGTATACAAGCAGACGGAAGACACTTCGAACAGTTTGCTTGAGTGTTGAACGGTGAATCTGTAACTATACGTTTAACATCATAGCTCAATAAATGCACAATTCTCCTCTTTCCTTTTTAATTTATTTACTGTAATTTAAAAACTCATAACTCCTGAACTGTTACGAATCGGACCCGTGTGTTTATGACGTTTTTGACTCAGCATCAGCTCTGGAATTAAATCCCGAAGTAGTGACCTTCACTCCTGGGACACCCTGTATATAAACTCGAAGACGGAACAGCGTGGACTATGTGTTTTAATTAAAAAGAAAACTACAAAATTAAGTCCACTATATGGATCACCGCAACTTGTTATTTGTACATAAAGTTGTTTCCGTACATATAGGGGAATTTGCAGTATTTTTCCACTTATTCTTAACCTTGGCACTATATGCAGTGAGGGAGGAGCCTCCCGCGGCGGCCACTTAACCCCGGGAAAAAAAAATCCCCCCGGCATCTATCGAATAGGAGGCTGGGTGGTCGCACAGCCGTTGTGGGCGTTTTAAGGAAGAGATATCTCTTACTCTTGCAGGTAATCGAAACCCGGATGGTCCTACCCGTAGTCAGTATAATGGCTACGCTATCCCAGCTGCCATTATTTGTTCACATACATTGTTGCATGACTTTGGACAATTTAATTATAACATTTTTCCCAGGAAACAAGCAGAGATACGAATAAGATAGAGAGAGGAAGCAGTGGGTATTAATAGAACATTCTTATGTATACGCCATTTCTGTGATGCGTCCATCCTTGCATGTTTACAAAAGAACTCAACTCTGAAACTTTAAGAAACTGGATCTACTCTCAGTTACTGGTCCTCTGAACAGATGCATCTGAACATGGACCTTCCCCGACCGTTTTACCTGAGGAAGGAAATGTATCTAGTTTCCGAAAAGTTGTGTTCTCCTCTAACACCAAAGCATAAATATGTCAATGTGCCTAATATGCCATTGTGAGGAAAATTCACAATTGAAAACACTTCACTCTAGTTTATGAAAAGTACCTCAACGCAACACAACTACGAAACCAACAAGCGCAGACCTACCTACATTTAGGTAAGAGAGGAAACTATATAAAAAGAAGATGAGGTTATTTCAACCGAGATACATTCACAGGCGGGTTTTATGAGTACGGAAAGCGACAGCCGGGTTGGCAGGTGGTGCAGGATGACATGATAAAGCACGAAACCGGCGATGCAATTTGTAAGGACTCTGAGGGTTGACAGTTATCAAGTACAGTGAATCTCGTCTATCCAGCCGTGAGTACGTGAGCAGACAGCATTGCAAATAAAACGCAGCCAATCTTCCACGTGGAAATTCAGCAATCCGAAGGATACGTAAGTTATACACATTATAAATTCCTAATTTGACCCTTCCTTACTTCGTTCTTTCATCTTCTCCATCCTCATTCTTTCTTAATCGAACATCTCTGTTGAGCGTGCAGCAGTTCTGGTTGGTAAATTGGAGGTTCAAAGCTGAAATCTCAAGGAGACCTGGGTACTCAGGACTTTTGGTGTTCCCCTCAAGGCAAGTGCTGGAATAGTACTTAAATTTGGACCAGTGCAGCTTCGTTCCACCTCCTATCCAATTCGTTATTCATTAATTATCCATTCCTTCTTCACAATATTGTTTTCTGGGGCGCAACAACCCAAATCAGGCCTAGGACGCCGCCTCTTTTTTCCTTCTTTGGAGATTTCTAGTCACATGCAATTAGGCACACATACACACACGGTAGGACTCCTCTCAACGGGTGACAATCTCTTAGCACAGGCTGCTACCTACACAAGACACTCACGACAGACATACACGCCCTCAGCGGGATTCGCACCCACGATCCCAACAATCGAGTGGCCGCAGACCTACTGCTTAGACCGCGCAGTCACCGGGATCGACTTCGCAGCCGTATAGCCCGTGTTAATGAAACCGTCACTAAATAAATTAAGAAACAATAAATGTTTTTTTACTTTGCTCTCTCACCACCTCTGGGCCTTTAATTCTCATTCTAAGTTTTCCAAATTCATTCTTCTTTTAAGATTATCTCTGAGATACCGCTAGTGTTCCGCTTCACTAAACGGTGTTTCATATTTGTAACCTGCGAACTGCCTGCCTGACGTTCCACACGCTCAACTGTCTTCCATTCACCTTTCCTTTTCTTCTGTAATCAACTGACAGCTTGATTACTAAGCCCTAAAATTAAATCTGTAAAAAAGGAGACTTGATCCTTAACGTCATTTATGGAAATACAGCTTTAGTGTAGTTGGAAGATAAGATAAAACGCCTTAAAAAATGCGTCATTGAAATGAAGATAAAATGGAAAAGAAGAAGTGGATGAAGACGTAAGCAGCCACTGGATGATGTTAAGGAACAAAGAAGACACTAGAATTATAAAGGAGAAGCATTAAATGGCACCCTGTGGAGAACTCGCTTCAGGAGAAGCTGTTGACCTATCACAAGACATAATAAGCAATGACTAAATGCTGGATATTTAAATAATATCTGCAGTGTTGTTACTTCCTTATCTCATCCTTTATCTCCGGCCGTGTCTCTCTCATAACCTTGGAAGACGAGAGGCCGTACCCTATCATTTGCTGAACCGTATAAGCAACATGACCGTGTTACAACGTAAAGTCAAGAACGACAGGTTTGGAAGCGTCTAGTACACCGTAAATTTACGGTTACACAGCTTGACACTATTTTAAAACACGTGTTATAAAGCCCAGCAAAAACTTCAAGCGAAGAATTATTATGTTAGCCGCATAAAATCAGTCACACATCGCATAAAACAGCGAGGATTTTCAAGTCACACAGTAAAAAAAAAGCCTTTTTAGGCTCGCTGAACAAGCACAGGCATGTCGTGTTATCTGAGCAGGATTAGTGGAGACCACCGAACTAATAATGCTGCTTCCGTCCGCAAGCAGCAACTTTCTCGGAATTAGCCCGAGAAATTACAAACAAGATGTGTGGCAAATAATAAATACGTTCGTAACACATTATTAAAATCCGTAAATTTAGCTTTACACCACTTCATTTTATCGGAATATGCCGTCACTAAAACGATAGAATAGGGAGATCTGTCAACAAACGGTGGAAGCACAAACTTATTTTTCCTTTACCATTTTTAGAATTAATCCGAAAGTAGATCGACAACTCAATACCCAACCACTCATACCCAGTAGATAAGAATTAAAGGATGCATTATTTTATTGCATTCAGTCACCCATACTTCTTCACAGAATGGCGCTTAAGAAAACGGACAATTTTACCTTAGGTTGTGAGCACTGAAGCTGGATGCATGTAGCTCATATTCTTGGCCACTGGCACTCTCCAATTTTAGTGGTCTTGTACCTCCGGGGTTAAGTTAACTTTCTTATTACTAAGAGTGAAAGTATCACAAAGCTTGCATTTAAGTCGGAAAAGTTATAAGTAGACCATTTAACATACGACAGTGAAATCCGAACAGAAAGAGGCCGAAAACATAGAATTTAAAGTGTTAAAGTTAACATTACTCTTATACTAGCGAAATATAAAAAGTTGTCCCTGTGAAAGCCATGAAGGCATGCGGATGAGGGGAGGTAGATTTTCACTCAATTCTTGTCGTCGACGCTAGATGGGGCTTCGCGCCACGGTCCGTAAAACCGTGACGAAAAGCTCGCGGTACACGTTCAATGTATGGCTGGGTGTGACAGACAATATCTCGACGCTTAAGAGAAGAGAACATTCAATTTATCCTGCGCGGTATCGAAGCACGATATCCTGATTGGTCAGGTCTATAGCCTAGTTACCACAATGACTGAGGTATTTCGGCTCATAGTGGATCAAGACAGGCAATGTACGTGTAATGTAACAATCAGACGCGTTCGCGTAACCACTGTTGTGTGGAAGAGCGATAATTATTAAATATTATGATTGTTTGTCTGTATGCTTTCCTTAGTTATCCGGCGTGCAAACTGCATCTTTTATGCGCCATTTTATATTGTACAGTACGGTCTGTCTGACACTACAATAATTTTTCATGTCATTTAATAAAAGGCACGGTGTCTAAAAAAAAACGTTTTTTGAACATAAAATTTGTTTTGATTTCCTCTACGAATTTAGTCTGTAAGATTCTCGTTCTGAACCTGTACCTACGTCGGCGTGTGAAGTACCCTTTAGTCCTGCCAGATTTTAATTAAACTTAGAACTTTCTCGAAACTATTCCGAAAAGTCTTCAAACACATTATTTCATGAAAATCTGTTCTGTGGGAGACCAGCTGTTCCAAGGGAACAAGCAGGTAGGCAGGCAGACTGACAGACACGACGACGTTAATAGCCGCTATTCGCAGTTTTGCGAACACGCAAAAAGTGAATGAAATAGGTAGGCGCGAGTACCAGCGACACTGCTGTATCTATAGACACGAACGGGGAGCTGAGAGGAGCAACGCAAGCTAAGATCTGCGAGCTGTGAAATTCTCACAACAATGCTGACAAGGATTCAAGTATTCTGGAAATGACACTACGTCGACTGGTAAATGCTTGGGAAGACAGTGCTTCTTCCATTTATAGTCAGTCGGTAGCAACTTCAAGTTAGAAGCGTGGTTATCTTGAATTACGTGTTTGACTTAAATACCAAAGAGACATAAGCCAACGGAAACCAAGAGACCGTCAGTCTCCTACGAGACCATATACACGAGACCTGTAACCCTGCAACAGTGAACAAAATAGAATCTAGATAAGGGACCAAGCACTGTGCCCAGAGTCATAGTGGAAATGGAATTTCCTGGTGTCCCGAGACGAAGATTTTCTTTGCTTTAGTTTTAACTTTCCGTTCAACGTTTATCGGATGATTTTCAGAAAACTAAAAGAACCAAGTAGTGCACTTACAAGCACAACACGCAACTAGGGCTTTCAGAGTTACGGGCTTTAATCGACTTCATTGCTTGGCAGAGCACTGATATTTACCTACAGTTTCGGAGTATGTTCTAATTTCTTCCGAAAGTGGCTCTGAGAAGTTTGCTTCCAAAACAAAAAACATACCAGAACGCAACCTACAAACCAGGCTGGTGTAGCGGTAATGTTCTGCACTTGTAATCGGGAGATAGCCGTTTCGAAAGCGATACTTCGTCGTCTTCTTCACTCCCTCTATGCAAATACCGAAACAGTCCTGCGGTTAGGCCACGACCGCTTCGTTCCAAATCCTTTCCAATTATAATTCACCAATCAAGCTACAGTTCCGACAGCGTCGTGAAACAAATCACAAGAACTACAATCACAAACTGGGGATAGGATTCAAGTATTTCAAGACAGGACTGCGTGCCTGACGAATTGAAACAATTGATGTTATATATATATATATATATATATATATATATATATATGTACGTACGTACGTACACACGCGCGCACACACACACGCGCGCACACCTACACACACACACACACACGCACGCGCGCACACGCGCACGCGCACACGCACACACATATACATACATACATACATACATACAAATGTTAACAACATCCATGAACTTGCTACTGCAGTATAAATTTCACATATCTGCTTTTCTTGTCGACCTAGCACTTAGCAAACTCCCAATGCAATACACAAAGCGGATAGAATTTTGTCATCTTACCACCCGCTACTAGAAATCCTGAGTGGTGGAACTGCGGGCTGTATTCACTGTTATATCTAACATACGTGCTAGGTGCCCTGCCCATCTCAAACTCCTTTATATAATCTATCTAACTAGCTCTTTATCAGTTTTCCAGAGGTCCACCAGGTACTGTTTTTCAGGTGCCAAATTTGACGCTTTACTGCCTCAACAGAAGTTAAATTCCTCTGCTTCAAAACCCTCTCCACTTCCTTTTCCCACGTACTTCGGATCGTACACGTTGTCGTCTTCCTTCCGGTGAACGGAACACTATTCGCTCAGGCCATCTGTTATCCTCCATTTGTACTACGTGTCCTTACCATTTTAACCAGTCATTTTCCAGCCTTCCCACCACTGTCTGTGTTGCTCCCATTTTTTCTCTAATTACTTCACACCTTACTTTTAGTAGTCTGGAGGTCCTTGCAGTTCTTCTCCAAAACACAATTTCTGTACTGAAGATTTTTTTCCTTGAACTTGTAATCCACGGTTAAAATTTCCCAAATGCAACAGAAGAGTACTTTCTAACACTTTACAAATTATTCTTTTCTTTATATTCACCGAAATATATTTACTCCCCCGTATGTTATTACGTGCTTTTGTTCCTCTCCTGGTTTATCAAATTACGTTTAAAATTCTTCGTTGTATTTTTCAGAGTTCGTAAAGATGGATCCTAAGTACCTAGTTCTACTGCCCTGAATTTCAATGCGATTTTCGCGCTTTATGTTCTTTATGTCATTTCTTACACTTCAGTATTCTATTTTAAGAATACTTACGTCTAAGCCCCGTCTCTGATATTCGTCTATTATCTTTTTTCCATACGATCAATCTAATAATAATTTTTATAAAAAGGTAAAAGTTCCGAAGCCCCACATTACTCAATATTCCTCGGCCGCAATTACGTCCTGTTACTTAAAAGTCCGGTATCTTCACTCCGCTTTGTTCTCACGTAGGCCTATCTGACGCCGTTCCTTTCCAATAAGGGTTCAGATTTCACAGCCCACAAAGCAATAAGTAAACTGCAGATTTTAATATCCGGAACTCTCAGCTGGCGCCAATACAAAAGATTCTGCAGCGAATCCTTGCAAGCGTTCTATGAATTTCTTGTACTCATAGTTTGTTGGGGAATGTAGTCTTGATTCAATGTCTTTCTCTAACGTTTGAACTTGTCATCTGTTTCTCACATTGTATAAACTACTTACCAATCTTGTGGATGATGTGTAATCTTTCACTATAATCTTCACGATGATACGCCTCATCTGATCCTCCGTAATGACACAAATTTTCCGATTATCGAATCAGGGACCTCACATTTATAGAGACCTGCATGTTACCCAACAATTACGAAGAGATCCTGGACAGAAAGACACAATTCTCCCATATAGCCGTCGAAACTGACGAGCCGGTAAACTCTCAGAAGCACAGTTTGCTTACACTCGCAGCTATGTTAGCGGGTAATATTGATTCCGAAATCTTTTATCAAAATTCACAGCACGGTGCGTGCAGTTTGCAGCACACACCAGTGGGAAGCCTGCTTTAATAGACGGATATGCTTCGTGAGCAAAAATTTGTTACTCTTTCTTTTTATGCGCCTCTTCACTCGGTAATCTTTTGCATGAGCTGGCGTCGAAAATAAACAAACGCAAAGCGGTAAAATACGGCAGTCGTGTTTCGTCATTACAATCCGAAAAACTCCTAAATATTTATAAGTAAGGGAGAACGCATTAGAACAGGATACGCATGTGCCGGCTTAAAGGCTTAGTTAACTTGACATAGAGGTTAAAATTACAACACAATGGTAATTACTTACGACTATTTGTTAAACTAATAATAGGAATTATAATCTAGGTAGTTCTCCACAAGCAATGGAATGTGTGAATTCTGCTACACAGGCGTAAGTGTTTGAAACTCCAGAAACACAATTCAGCATTTATGGAGAATACGGCCTTGTGTTTGTAGATGTTAAATAAGCAGACCGTTAAGATATCTGCACACTTTATTATCCATATCCAATGTTTGTGATTATATGTACACAGATTTCGGGAACAAATGGTAATTCATGAACTGTGAAAATCCCACAGTAATGACGATGAATATCATGGCCCCCTCCAATATAACACTTCATCATAGCAAGCTGCAGGAATTCAGGCTCCGGCGCTGTGTAAATAGGATCTTCGCTCTTCTGGGAACTTACCGGATCCATCTTTTAAGTCTTTGACTGCTCGACCATCGAAAGTGGAACCGATAGGTTGTCCCGAAACATCGGTTAAAAAACTATCAATCTACGCAGCGTAATATCCCGGAAGAGAGAAAATCTCACAGCAAGCTACTAAACTACACGTGTTCACGTTCCTTCACATTGTACTCTTGTGACGTAATTCGTTTTTAAGCTTTTATATTCGTGGTTCCGTGCATCGTAATTCTAGGTTGAAGAAATCCAACGAGATACAGCAGTATGAAGACATTTATTTACTGCTAAATTACTCTACATGTTTCGGGCGTCCATCGCGCCCATCATCAGGAGTACATAAAAGTGTAGTTGAAGCCTCTGGTACAGATCTGGGGAGCCAGCTTCCTCAAACGTGACCAAATAAGGACTAGTGTGGGACCGTCTGTGCCAGAGGCTGCAACTACAGTTTTATGTACTCCTGATGATGAGCGCGATGGACGCCCGAAACATGTAGAGTAATTTAGCAGTAAATAAATATATGCATACTGTTGCATCTCGTTAACTGTAACATCCGTCGAAATGTCGAACACAAAGCAATAAGTGCTAAATTCTACACCGCCATTTTTTAGACGACGGTGATAAGAGATTTACGTACAGTAGCAAGCTTAACCCGAACAAAGTACATTATCTGAGGCACATAAATATACACGACGTTGCGGGGGTGGCTGTACGTCTCTCGTCAGATGATTGGTTGCCACACACGAATACTTAGTGTCAAGCCAACAGTTTCAATTACGTCCTGATCGCGTCCCTCAAAATTCTTACATATATGTACGCTTGGCTACTTTCATGGCTAAACTGATTCTCTACAGCGACATAGACTAACAAGAGAGGCTTTGTACGTATAACGTAACAATGAAGCCCTTTCGTGTAATCAATGCTGCACTGGAAAAGTATTAATTATTACATATTCTGAGTGTGTGTTTGTAGCCTTAGGTACCCAGAACGCAAAGCGCATGCGTCATATTTTCACCTGTGGCCTGTCCGGCTGTAATATACATTTTTAAGCATTATCTCATATACGACAAGATTTTCGGGGAAAAAAAGTTATTGAAAAAAAAGTGTTCTTATTTTCTCGGCAACTCTTGTCTGCAACATTTCTCGTTCTATGAATAACTGAGCGAGATATGATCAAAAACGTACTTGACGTTCGCGTAAAATATCCGTTATTCTTGTCCGATTTCAATGAAATTTAAATTTTCTTCAAAGATTTTCGAAAAGTACTCAAACATAAATTTTCACGAAAATCCGTCCAGTGAGAGCCGAGATGTTCCATGCGGACAGACGAAAGGACGGACGGAGACACACAGACAGATATAAAGACGTGATGAAGTTAATAGACGTTTTTCGCAATTCTGCGAAGGCGCCTGAAAATAAGGCATGCACAATGTATCTAAAACTCTTTACGTATTCAAATTAAATATGATCTATCCTTATCAATCACTGCACAAAAACCGTAAACGTTAAACGTTGTGGTAAAGATCATGTGATCACTATGTGATCCATGATCCGCGAATTATTCGAATATATAAAATAATGGCACCAACAAAGCACAAGAGCACGCTGAAATTATTTTATATATTCACAATGAACTGTACATGTATAAATATTTTTTTAAAAGGACTAATAAATGCACCTGAGATTATAAATATAATTTCATTACATAGTGACCAAAAACAAGTTTCGACTACTCAAGTGGCCATCTTCAGGTTGGTGAGAACAAGAATATAGTTACAATTAAAATTACAATTGCAATGTGTCGAAATCAATCCACTTTTAAAAATCATATGATTTTTGGTTAAATTCATGGTTAAAACATATGACATAGGTCAGTATAAAACATTAAAAGATAAAAAGTTGTTTTACATGGAGTAAAGTGCTTTGGAATGAGGTATAGAGGAGATGCATGTAGTGAATTTTGATCCAGTCCGTTGAGCGATGATATGAAAGGCACAGTGAAATACCCGGTTGATCTTTTTAAACTTTTATACACCAGATTAATACACGGAACATGCAACATATAGAACTCCTACATGTTTCGGCCAACCATTTGGCCATCTTCAGGGACGTAAAATACAAAGGGCAGAAACAGCACACTCTTATTGTAATCATTTGTACTTACATTTGTACTTACTTTTAAACTATTGGCACTTGTGATTGGTTTCCGATACTTTTATAATATCATTTGAAAATATTAATGTATCCTAACTCTTGACTGCACATCCCTGAAGATGGCCACGTGGTTGGGCAAAACATGTACAGTACAACGTGCATGTAAGCTAATTTCCATACAATTGTGCGCTCTTGTTGGTGCCATTAGTATGTACGTTGTGATCGCTCTTTCGTTCCTGCTGCTGTATTCACCTCTTTACCTGCACGACTTAGTACCCTACTACACGTTCTAACGTCCTTATCTCATATCTCCAAAGTTAATCTCGGAGTGCAGCACTCCGATGTGTGCGTAACAGCCAACTGTCATATGAGAAACTCTCGTTTGTGATAGCGACAAACCAGATTGTCTGCTTTGACACATTTCATCCCAAGTTAACGTTATAATTTTGAAACCTTCTACTACGAACTTGCTGGAGGTCTAGACTATATTAATAAGAGACTGAAATAAGAGGATCTCGGCTGGATTAGTTGAAACAGAAAAGTTCTGTTTCCAATTCCAACATGGAAAAGAGATATTTCTCTTCCCCGAAGCGTCCATTTAAGCTCTGTTGCTCTTCCCCAAAGGTTAGTAGACTACACCCGAAGCACTTCATTCACTACCACCTAGCGTCGAGGTTAAGACTCAAGTACAGATTTACGTTACAGTCTAACAAGGCTCCCCATTGCATTTGCACAGTCACGAATACTGGCTTTTATATTCCGTTTCATTTCTTGCGGAGCTAGGCACTCGGTGGGAAAGGCAGCGGCCAGTTGAACTGGGAGCTTGGGGCAGCCCTTTCCACAGCCTTCAACTGTCGCTTGATGGCCGAGCGCAATCTGTCCCGAGAAGTTAGAGTAATATAGTGTTGTCACATCTTTCAGATTAATCGACGAAAACAAGTGGTTCGAAAAGCGCTAAACACTTTTGAATACTGCTCTGTACACGTGATCTTAAGAGAACTTCACGAAAAGCGGAAATAGTACAGCCGGCCGAATCCAAACACTCACCGTAACTTCAGATTTTCTGCTTAGTCTTCAGACCATTTACACGAGAACATGAAAGAGGATATAGATTGATTGCTGCGCCTCGAACCCCGACAAAGGAACTTTCCTCTTCAAACTCAACTGCATACCGACTCTGGGGAAAAATTAGCCCACCTTACAATCGAAGAAGTTCTGTTCCCGGGTTAAAAATGTACCGGCGTAAACTGACCGATCACCTCCAGTCCCCAGCACGACTTCAAAGTGCAGAACTTATTTCATTTTAGGTATAAGTGCGGGGAAGCGCGTATTTGATGCCGACAGCTTGAAATAAAAATATCGCCGCAAGAAAGTATATTTAGCTCAGTAATTAACCAACATGATGCACAAAATTTTTGTTTTATAATAAGTTTATTTCATACCTCTGCATGTTTCGAGCACATGTGCTCGAAACATGCAGAGGTATGAAATAAACTTATTATAAAACAAAAATTTTGTGCATCA
>Ga0136643_10015150_pt1 | contig 11588 bp, 5 predicted proteins | sample TergutLab28metaG_FD_96883 | JGI IMG/M metagenome (GOLD analysis project Ga0136643, IMG submission 96883) | Labiotermes labralis P1 segment gut microbial communities from Petit-Saut dam, French Guiana - Lab288 P1 (version 3) (version 3) | ecosystem: Host-associated > Arthropoda: Insects >...
AGAACACGTAGGAGAACGGGAGGGCTGCAGCAAAGATTACACACTATACCAGAGGCTGACTGTACAGAAAAATGATCTCCTGATGATGAGCTTCCCGAAAGCTCGAAACATGTAGAGAGTGAAAGACGACTACCCACGAAAATAAAGGATAGTCCACAAGTGACATCGTGTTGGTTATTTTTTAAACAATTATTGAAGTCGTTGTTAAAATTATGCTTGAAATTATCCTGCAACGTTGGCGTAAGTGGTGGATATTTCACACCTTAATAAATTGTTTTTGAATTCTCCCTTCCAATCTTATTCACTTATTCCGCTGTCTCAGTCAGCGCTCAGTTTATACCAGGCGCATTACCATTCCACTCATAAAGGATTCGGATCCAGACACTAACATAATCCACAGTAATGAGGAGTGTATAACCATACAGTATATAACTTACACTCCCAGTGACAATGACAGAATGGACTAAACTGAATGGGGTCCCAAGAATAACACCAGAGTTCAGTGGCTGTATTTACAATTGGTGTTGAACATTTGGTGTCAGCCGGGGACAGTAAAGAACATCCGTGATAGGGGTCTTAAGATAACTGATGGCGGGAATCAAACTGGTTGACAGAGTGAAAGTTGTTAAAACGGTACACACGAAGAACAGCTTATTACTACATGGAAGATACGTCTCGTGTTTTAATACTAATATTATATTATCTATTCGTATTAGTGACAGCACGACATTGCACGAAGCATAATTTGCGATAAGACGATATTTCATCTGAAGAGATCGCATGAAGCAGTGCAGAGTGTAATTAAGTAAAATAATTTTCACTCTAATCGTTGCGTAGGCCTGAAACGAATAGTAACAAGCTGGTAAAATTTTTATTGGTACATTCTGAACGTGTGGTACGGGCAGCTCAGCCGGTATAGCGACTGACTACGGGCTGGAAGGTCTGGGATCGAATCCCGGTTGGGACGAGATTTTTCCGCCCGTCCAGGCCGGCCCTGGGGCACACCCAGCCTCCTATAAAATGGGTACCCGGTGTTTCCCGGGGGTAAAGTGCGGCCGGGGAGTGCTGCTGACCACTCACCGCCTTCCAGTGTCGCGGTCATGGAAGAGTAGAGCTATACCTCTACCCACCCTCTGGGCCAAACCGGGCCTGTAACGGGATCACTTTACCTTTTTACATCCTGAACTTAGCCTTGTGGAAAGTACAGGTAGGTGTTGGTACCAGTTCAGAACTTAATAATTAATGGCACTTTCAGAAATTTTCCTTTCGGAATTTCATTATACATCTTCATTCTATATGCTCTCTTGATTGAGAGGCTTCTGCAGGTGTTTTGATAAAACAAATTATTATTATTATTATTATTATTATTACAAATATGTTGTTGTTATGGCTTTTAAAGATTTTAGTATAGTTCCCTATTCATATATTCAGTATGATCGATATTTCCAGTCAGATAAGTAAACTTACTTTATGTGTATCTGCAAGTCCCCCTTACGTTTCTCCAGAAAATTTCACATGGAATATTTCTCCATTAATCTAAGTCTTCAATATCAGTGCTTAAAATATCACAACGTCCAGTTTATTCTAACTAGTTTTATAGGTAATTGGTTGTCCTTCTTTTGCAAAACCTGGCTTCATATGTTGTGAAAATGAATACACGCTTACGTTACTGTTGTTAAGGAAAATATTTACTAAGAGGTTTGTTTCTGTATAGCAGAATGCTGCGTGTTGTTTGGTAGTGTTACATAGAACGGAGAAAACGTCCAGTCTAATTTATACGATGTGACTATATGCAGTCAATAAACAGGAGCGCATATTCTGCTAACAAGACGTTTATTGAGAAAAGATAGCGATATATTTTAGACTTTTCTCCCGTGACTCCCTTCTGTTTTGAAAGTAGAAAAACCTCTCGGAATAACAGGGGTGTCAAAATTCAACACTACTGTCGAAAAACTAAGCCAAGTAACTTAAACGAGAGACTTTTTTTTTCGAAAATTGGTGCCTTTTTATTGGCAGTAGGTACGGATCGGTTTTCGTTCTAACCAAGGCCGACTTATCGCCAGTGTATTAGTTTATTTATGAGTGAAGATGGTCTGTTATATATCCATTGATAAATTCTTTGTCTTATGCATCCTTACTCCGTGATTACGTTCGCTACGATTTTTAGAGCATAAAAATTTAGGGAATTTTTCAGTTTGGAATATTTGGTCTCCATCTCGGTTTTTACGTACTAAAACTGGTGGAACGACTTGGGCAGTCTCAATTTCCATATTAATTATTTTAAGTATTAGTTTAGTCATTTTTTGAAGATATCACTTCATATAAATTTGTAATTGCAGCCTATATATATCTGTACATGTACGTTCAGGGGACCGCGGTAGCGCAGTGGTTAAGGTGCTGTGTTAAAAATCGAAAGGTCGCTGGTTCGATCCCAGCTGATGTCAGTGGATTTTTCATTGACATAATCCTTCCAATCGCACTATGGCCCTGGGGTCGACTCAGCCTCTAACATAAATGAGTACCAGGAGTATTTCCTGGTGGCAAAGGCGGCCGGTATCTAAGGATGACAACCTACCACCATCCTGTGCCGTTGTCACGAAATCTGGGAACCTTAACTTCCTGGAACACTCTGGGCCTGTCCAGGCTTGTATTGGGACTGCTTTACCTTTTTGCATGTATGTTCAATGAAAATGTTGTAGCAATATGTATGGGAAAATATTCTGTGTGGAAACAAAGCGATTGGTAATAAGAGTTTTGTTTGACAGCTTTTTAATGGCTAAGGATTCTGTCGTAATGTACTCAAACATCAGTTATACTTTGTGGTTTAACTTAAATTTCATTATTTAACATCTTTTCTTTTCGTACTTCTTTGTGTTAAATTTCGTCTGCAGTTAGCTTAGTGTTTGCCTCTCATGCAGTCATACCTAATAGAATAATATAAAAACAGCCAACTAGATGCAATAATAACAAATTTTATTGATAATTACAATCAGCTCAACATGTTTCGGGCGATAATTTCGCCCATCCTCAGGAGCACTAGACTGTGTTCACAGCTTGTGGTATAATGCACCGGCGATGCTGCAGCATCCTGACTAATTACAAGTCTAAAATGATTGAGGTTGAAAAGTATATTGTTGTTCACGAGGCATAAGGACGGACAGACTGATACTATAAGACGGTCTAGTGTTTTACAAATTTATAAATAAATCCTAGGAGGTGCTAACAACCTCAAGAATCCTCATACCGACAGACAGTTTCTGCTGCAGTGCTGTGTACGTATGGAAGTTAATAATTCCTTCACATGCCTTCACTTGTCGGAAATGCAGACCAGCAAACAGACGCACTGCCACACAAGGCAAGAAAGTGTAACGCAATACAAGGACAAAGGTTCCTTTTCTATTTAATTCTGAAATTTATTTTCGGTTTTGATATAAATCTCCCATATTTGGAGCAAGAATTCTCAAGTATTTTATGAAAATTGTTGGCATGTAACGTTTAGCTATTCGGTTGTAAGTTTATGTGTCGTTTATTTCAGCTGTAGCAAAATGGAAGTCAGTGACATGTGTAACGAATATTTTCACTTTTGAATTATGCAGCAGTAAAACCAGAAATATAACCGGCGACCTACATATTGTTTATGGCAGACACATGCGTTCAAAAGATGGGAGTCTGAATCCAATTTTGTAGGCTTCATGCTACTGTATTTGGAACTTGTCCTGTATTTCGTCAGGGAAAAACTAATTTCCTAAACGGATATACTGGAATTTATATCACTAAGCATTCAAAACAGAATTAATAACTTTGTATATTATGTTTTGAAGCATTCACGGCTACAGAATTCAATGAAATTTACTCGGAGAGACAGCCGCGTCAGGATGTGAAGTTTTTCGACGCTTCGACAACTATTTCCGTCCACATCCTCAGGGTGTACCGGTGGTTTGATAGCACACCACCAAACCACTAACAAACCCTGAGCATTGGGAAGGAAATAGTTGCCGAAACGTCGGAAATCTTCACATCCTGACGCGGGTGTCTGCCCGAGAAAATTTCACTGAACTTTGTGTACTCTTCACGCAGAGGATAATCTATCAAAGAAAATATTTCCTAGCATACAAGTTGAAATATTGTGGGTTTTAAAAGTCGTCGAAAATTAGTATGATATGACTGTGTGGTCACTTCAGAAATGGGTGATGAAGACTGTAAAAAGAATTAACTTTCGTAATAAATTTGGAATTGGGGTTCTGAGTAGAGAAAGGCAAATCTTAAGGATGGAATTAAGATGGGGGAATGGGAGTGGCTGGTTACTCTATTTCATGGCGGACTTCAGTGTTACCGGTTTAGGTTTACGGGGTGTGCAAGAGGAGTCCTACTGTGTATGAAGAAGTGATTTAAAAACGAGGGTTATTTCTTTCCATTATAACGTCTTTAAAATTCGAAGGTTATTTCAGCATGTGCATGCGATTCTGTCGTAAGAACATTAATGATTCAATTTGCACTGTATGACGTGGCGAAATATGAGTCCTTTCTGAAAGCCAAGATAGCTGAGCCTAGGCTACGAGGTGGCCACCCGAAGAATTGTGTATCAAATCTCAGCAGTGGTAAGAGATTTTATGTTTTCCAAGTCGTTCAGACCAGCTGTGGGGCCCACGCAGACTCCTATTCAGTGGACTGATTGTGCGGTTTCCCAAGCTTAAAGCGATGCATGGAGATAAACCTCCATTCCCCATAGCCTTTGTATTGTGAACTGGGAAAATTTTAATTCTGTTTATTGTGCGCTTTTTTGTTGTCAACAGTTTCGTTGCTTCAATCCACAGCGTTGAGCGAATTCTTGGCTGATATTAATCTCTTTATCAGTTTATATTTGACAGACACTCACGTCTTTGTTACAAGAGAAAGCTCAGCTTTCAGCTTTTTACATTTCCTTGTTTCTTAGTTGCTGTATTTACTGCAAGTATTCTGGCTGTATGTACATTTATGTGTAACCCATATAGAATAAAAAAAAAGACTAATGAAGCACGATTCATAATAGAATTCTAGTGCTTATGACAAGATTTCAGTCTAATATAACCAATATATTCAATACTGTCTTTTGGAATTTCCCACTCTTTGTTCTAGTAAAAATGTAGCGAAATTTTGAGGCGCGCGCGCCACACACACACACACACACACACACACAAACGTCTGCGCAGGCCTTCATGTAGTGTGGGAATGCATTAATGGTTGTTAAAATTTGCGTCATCATAGGGAGAGATTTAAACACGCTAATATAATTTGATAAATAGGTGATCATATGTATTGTTGGAAATATCAATTAATGGGTGGATAGATACGTAGATAAGAAGGTAGATTATATATATATATATATATATATATATATATATATATATATGACCTGATGTATGGATACAAGCATAGGTGGAAGGGTAGGTGAAGGCTTCAACAAAATGGAGGATAGTTGTCAGGTAGCCAAATCTCTAATATTTATATTTGTTACATATTTTAGTTAGTGAATGAGTGTCAGGACGGTAGGATGGTTGTAGGAGAGACAGAGATTGAAAAGATTTCCCAACGTGAAAATTTTTGCATATATTTGCACATTAACGTGTTTGTACAGCCCTGCAATAATACAGAGAACGCGAGGAGACGGTAGTTCGAGCCGATGAATCTTTAAAGGCCCTTGGATTGTGAATATTTAATGGGGACTGCAGCTCTAACTGCTACGTTACACACCATGTCGCCGGTCACATGTAATCGTTCCTTTTCTCCGCCAGTACGTGCACAGAAGCAAGTTATTTTTGTGAGTCGCATTATTAACAGTTTAAGACTCAGTGGTTACTATATGTACCACTAGTTTTAGCACTAGACAATTCTCCATTCTGCACACAGCGCGTCGGTCTTTGTTTTTTATGGATATCAGAAAAACAGTGCTTAATTCCCTAAACAACATCAACTTATTACACTTTGTAACCCAGACAGAATGTGTTTACTGCGCGGTACGATCTCTATCTTTGACTGTAAATCAGGTGAACTATTGTCTTTATAGGTTCAAGCAGGGTCAGTAGCAAATACGTTGATGTTCCTCTCACAGTCTAGTTCTTGTTCAAGCCAGAAAATAAAACATACCTCGCACACAGTTTTTGTAAATTATACCAAAATATATTTCAGAAGATACATATTTTTCCCTATTTTAACATAATAATTTTCATCCTCTTTATAGGCGTGTAATATTTATATCATTTTATCTTAGCTGTATATTTTTATATGTGTATAAATTTATATTACGATTTTATTACCTTTTTCACGTTGAAGTTTCAGTATTAATTTTTTTATATGTAGTAAAACGCAAATTCAGTGATGGTATGCCTGTGACCGTGAAGCAGGAAAATTTTGAGTACATAAATACAGACTATATATCAATCTAGTACACTATGATGCTTTATAAGTAAATATTATTACATAGTTAGTACAGGGTGAGTAATCAAAATGTTGAAGATTGATTCAAGGTTATTTTTTTTCCTTTTCTCCCTTATTTCTTCCTTCTTTCACTGTCCTTACGTTTTAACCGTTTTCTTCACATGTTTAAAGGAAATGTGTACAATAAATTGAGTACGGTGCTGTGCTCCATCCTCTAAAACGGCTCGTGATTCACAGTAGTTATCCTAACGCTGTTATATACTGCATATAAAGCCTTATGGAAGTGCTGAAAGCATTGGTTAAAATTTAATCACTTAATCCATGAACTTGTATCAATTGCAGAAATTATTCAGACTCCAGGGTGATTATACTCAGCACAGAATAAACTCACTCGATGGAACACATACCACGACCTAAATTATTTATCGCAGAGTCTTGTTCGTCGTTTCCTGTGTAAATATCATAGCGTAATGTCTTCAGTTTGAAATGAGAAGAAATTCGTGTCGATAGTGTTTGTATCAAATTGTAAGACCTTAAAGCCTTCGGGTTTCTGCGATAAGGGCTGTTTATGTTGTTAGTTGGCTAAACACGTTCCGAGACAGCAGATCGGGCCCATCTCTAAGGGTCAAGCAACCAAGCAGTCCATTCACTTTTCACTGCTTGACCCTTGAAAGAAATGAACAAATAACCATCGGACGGAAAAACGTTATGTAAAATATCAGTGTAGCTACATGTTTAAAACGGGCGGGGTAGCGTAGACAGTATAGCGACTGGCTACGGGCTTGACAGTCCGGGGATCGAATCCCGATGGGGGCGAGATTTTCCGCACCTGTACAGACCGGCCCTGGGGCCCATCCAGCCTCCTGCACAATGGGTACCGGGTCTTTCCCAGGGGTAAAGAGCGGCCGGGGCGTGACGCTGACTCCTCACCCCCTTCTAGTGCCGTGGTCAAGGAAGAGTAGAGCTATACCTCTATTCCCCCTATGGGCCGTACGGCCTGTACAGAGTCTCAGTGCCTGTACAAGGGCACACTTTACTTTTTAACACGTTTAAAACTCTCGAGGTCATCATCAGGCTAGATTTGGGACATTTTAAAAGGAGTGTGGACCTACAAATTGCGTTACTGGAAATCAGATCTCGTTTCTTACGTGGTCGGACGATAAAGTTCGCGAACTCATCGCGGTAAAAGTGTTACATAACTCATTGCTGAATACCAACGTGGTCGCCTTCAAAGTACTCTCATTGGGAAGCTATGCACTGATGCCAGCGCCTAGTCCACCCTTCAAAACAATTTTGGAACTGGTTTTGTGGAATGGCTTTCAGAGCTGCAGTTGTATTATTCCTGATGTCATCACTGTCATCAAAATGTCTTCCTTTCAATATTTCATTTATCTTCGGGAACAGAAAAAAGTCATTGCACTAACATCTATCTGATTTCTTTTCCACTCTTTCCAAGTTTAACAAGAAATTTAATGTTCGTTCGCTGCTCTAACTCAAGTTCCGACATTCTCGCGGCGGCACACCTAAACACACGCAGACAGTGACAGATGCCACTCAGAAAGAGACTGCCATAGATCAACAACAACACAGCTGTGAAACGCTGATTTGCCAAAGTCATCAAACCATACTAAGGTGTTCGTCCAGTGCTTCCACAGCAAGCATACGGTGGCGAGTTCGCGAACTTAATTGTCCGACCACGTGTACAGTGTGTTCACAGTTTTTGGCTTTCTTTTTAATACATTCAAACATTTAATGTAGAAAACAGATAAAAAATGAGTTGTAAAAAGCTGCTAAAATTCAGAGGTGGCAGGTGTGAACGAAGACTATGGAGTAGTCGAGTTGTGCGAGGTCTTATTCTACGGTGTGCCGGGTACCGGGTGGTATTTTCATACGCAGATGGTGCAGCATGGTAAGAAAGATTTTAGGCTACTTGAAAGTCGTGAGTTTTATTCATACCGCAGCTTTAGGCTCGATGCTGGGACTAACAGTCTGTCCTGAAATGTCGGTAACCGACAACCGACATACACCGCGCAATATCCCAGAAGAGCCAAGCCCTCAACTACACCGCAGCACAAGCCTGCGAGTTCTTCCTGCATTGTATTGACTTCACATAAAGCAGAAAAAACTCAAAACCCATACACTGAAGTGACATTAATCAACTAGTAAACCAATTATTATAATTTTAAGGATAGATCCACTTTTGTACCGTCATTTCAGACGACATCGAAATTTAACTGTCTGTAAACAATACTAATAATTATAAAAGAGGTTTATGGATTACTCTTTAAAAGAAATACAGTTCCTCAACCCGTCAACAAATTCCAAGCATTTTTTGTAAACCCGAAGTTTCATTACCGTGCTGACAAGAGCCCTTCATTTTCCATATTCTTGGGAGCGATGAATCCAGTCCCACTCACTCTAGTTCTTCCGATCCTCTTGAATATACTCCTCTCATCTAGGCCTAGATTTTCCAAGTTGTCTCTTCTCCTAATGTCTCTCCAGCAAATCCCTGCATGCACCTCTCCTCTTACCCATACGTGCCACCAGCTGCACTCATCTCTTTCTGCTTGATTTGCTAACGAAAATGACATTTGGGTAGGAGTTCAAATCGAGGATCTCTTTGTTGTACAGTTGCATCCATTCTCCTCTTACACTTCCCTCTCAAATCCTGATATCTTCTTCGTGCTCGAGCTACTTCTGACTATGTTCGTTTCTCATTGCGAGGGACCAGGATTTACACCCATATAAATCTTGTAATTGAAGTGTTCAACAAACAAGTAAATAATTTTTTTGTGATTTTAAGTTTGTGAACTATTTTCATCACACTTTCTGTATACAAAACATGAAGACTGGAGGAGACAAAGATTGAGTTTCACTGCTTGTTAGTTGAGATGTCTGGTGGTCACTTGCTGTGAGGTTGAAACACGAAATATAAGTAATCAGGAATATCATTGCGTCTAAGAAAGTATAATATCACTTACCTTAAAACGTATGGTTGTACATCAACCATTATGTACTTCCAGTTAAGAGAGTGAAATAAAGTTGACTACGACAGACTGGATGTTTTCTCTAGAATGGCGGGTTGTAAAATATAAGTATACAATTAATTTTACTCCAAAAACTTTGTGGACGTCTACATGGAAGCCCCAAAATATGTGAGGATAATATTAAGCTGGTTTGTAGGAACAATGAAGTAAATAAAACTGGCTTGGCGTCGTACCAAATGACGAAATTTGCTATTGGCGTGTGCTAAATTTTTGGGGTTTTTATATTTGTTTATGGCTTGTTTAATGACTCTCTGTCAATTGTATATGTTCTGTGACGTCAAATATATAGGTTATTATAGTTGACAAATCTTAACTAATCTAATACGACCCATAATGACTTATGGGTCAGAAGCTTGGACAACAACCACGGGAAAACTAATGCGCTCGGCATATTTGGAAGGAAGATTGTAAGAAAAATACATGGACAGATAGAAGAAGGAGAACGTTGGAGAATAGGAACTGTAAGATAAACGGAACATTATCAGGGGCAGATATTATGAAACTTAAACAATGCCTCCGATTGAGAAGTTATGATCATTTTTAAAGACTGAAAACTAACGAATGCGAAAACAAATACTGCAGCTACAATGGAAGGAAGAAGGAAAAGGGAAGATCACCTAAACGACGGAGCGAAGAGTTGGATTTAAATACTCGTATTATGCAAATAAAAACAGGCAGAAAGTGATCAAAGACCGTCGGGCACAGAGAAAGATTGTATTGGAGGGCAAAGTCCTTACGGTCAGTAGTGCTTGAGACGACGAAGAAGGAGGAGGAGGAGAAGAAGAAGAAGAAGAAGAAGAAGAAGAAGAAGAAATGTTAAATATTGTGGGGGCAGGCGGTAGGGCCTATTTTAAGGGATTGTCCCAGAACTTGTGTGGAGACCTGAAGAAAAGTGAGGGGAAATGCGGGGGAGGGGCGGTCTCCGGTTTGACAATAGCAACTCACGAATTCGTTGCATATCCAGCTATTGCTATTAGACAAGTTCTCTGTAATGTTTGGTTATTGTAACTCTTTCCGGTTGATTAGACGTAAGAGCACAAAATGAATTGAATAATTTTGTTACGATTCTTCACTAATATCAGGTACAAGCAGTTATTCTCGGCTGCAGTAAATTCAGAATTTTTTTTTTGGGGGGGGGGGGATGGGGTAAACCTGTTTTTTGGGGTTTATAAAAATGATCACCTTGCTCTATTTTAATGGCGGTTGATATGAACAATTAAGGTAATTCACTGAGATAAATTTTTTTATTGCTGTAGTGTAAATGCTTTTACAAAATTTCAGATTATAAAAATTACGTGCTCTACACTGTGTAGGAACGGGCACTGAAGTTTTTAAAGGAAATCTCGTGAAAAACAGTCTTTATAAGTGGCATGACTTGTTTTCGGAAAGCATCCTGGACGAAGTGTTTAGTTAAAGAAAAAAAATTACATAGGTGTTTATATGTAGAAATATTGTCCGTTTAAACTGATTGTTAGAACATGGAATAGCCAGGGTTTACTAGCTGTATTAACGGCAAAATATTCATAACCTTAATTTTCTAGGATTTACTGTGTCTAAATGAAAGATGAAAAGATTGAATGAGGAAGCTCTAAGTTATGTTACTACGCTGGTTACAACAGCAACATTATCAAACCATCATCAATCTTACGCTGTAGAAGAATTTGAATTTATGAAACATTAAACCGATAGTGTGTTGTAGAGCGGACAGAGCATCGCGGGGAAGTCTGATGGTAATGATTGATATAAGCTTAACTGAGACGGACATGGTGTTGGCTGCTTTGAATAATTAAAGAAACGAAGAAATAATAGCTAAATTAACACACTTGCCAGTGAGAAGCTTGTTAGAGTCACATAGATGGAATTAGAAGGAAGTCCTTGATATTATCACTTTGCATATCAACTCCACAAAAATTTGTCTACATGGTGTTTTAAAACAGGATTATGCAATTAGAACTAATTGGTTAATAAGGCCTAATAATGGAGAGATTATTAATGTGCTTGAGACAACATGACATACGTCAGTCAAAAGGCTTGTCGCTAGTGAAGTTTATCATTTCAAACATTCACTGGAACAGAACGGCTAGACGGCTGGCAATGGGGGGGGGGGGGTGGGGGGGGGGAGGGTAA
>Ga0136643_10015153_pt1 | contig 11586 bp, 5 predicted proteins | sample TergutLab28metaG_FD_96883 | JGI IMG/M metagenome (GOLD analysis project Ga0136643, IMG submission 96883) | Labiotermes labralis P1 segment gut microbial communities from Petit-Saut dam, French Guiana - Lab288 P1 (version 3) (version 3) | ecosystem: Host-associated > Arthropoda: Insects >...
GAAGAACGAAATGAAAATTGTGCAAACAATTAGTAAAGATATAAATATGAATTTTGGTTTAGAAAAATGTGCAAGAATATGTTTAAAAAGAGGTAGTGTTCAAAGCAAAATGCATGTAGGAAGCACATTTGACAACGACATTAAAGAACTGGACCCGACAAAAGCATGTAAGTATTTAGGCATAGAAGAAAGCTTTGACATACAACATAAGAATGAGAAAGAGACGCTGAAGAAGGAATACTTGAGGAGATTGAGACTAGTTTTGGGTACAGAATACACGACGATTGGGACTATTTCAAAGCCATTCAGAAAATAAGTGAGCAACATACCAGGAAAACATGAAGTCAAGCAACTACAGAAAACAGCCATATTGGGCACTGCGCACATACTTCGGAATGTACCAATGTAAAAGTACAGTAGATTCAACACTGGAACTAACAGTACAAGCACCATGAATAGTAACAACAGAATAGTTGCAACACTATATTCCCTAGGGACATAGTTTGTCTCAGGAGATTATTATTATTATTAATGTCATAGGTATAGAATAAACGGCAGGCCTAATTTCCAAAGTGAACCACTTAGCTTCTCAAGAAGGACTCTGTACCATGGAGTAAGTTAGTAAGAGGAAGATATATCTTTTAATGTATAGGTTGCAAAAATATCCCGCGTATTGGACAAAGAGAGAGAGACAGATAGGCGGTCCTTTTCAAGAGTCTTGTTTAACGACGCTGTCAGTTGCTAAACATGTATAGCTTTGGCTATAGAGTAATTATTGAATATGGAACATTGTTGGAATGATAGTGACAGGGGAAAGCTGAAGCACACGAATAAAAACCTGCCTCAGTGCTTCTGTTTCCACCGCAACCCTCGTGGAATGGCTTGGGATCGAACCTATAAATACTCTGCAAAAGGCCGGTGACTAACTACCTGAGCCATGGCACGGGCAGAGAAACAGTTTTGTTAGTATAAACTTGTTAGGTTTCAACACTTCTAAGCAAAAACGAAATGAATGTTACAAGAGGAAAACTAAGAGCTTTAATTTTACTGAAAAGTTTAGAATTCAGCATTAACTGCCATTCTGTGCTTTTATATGAATCATAACATCTAAAGTTAGCGAAACAAAGAAGAGCGCAGACAGCACAAATGCGTTTCCTTAGAACGGTCACATAAGTGATAAATAAGTCAATGAGATTTTCTTTTCTTTTTGTGTGTACAAACCGCGATTTCGCGCAGTTGGTACACATTTTTTCAAAGTCAGGGACATTTAAAGGTTTGTATTGCTTTTATGTTGGTATTACGGATGAATAAAAGCTCACCTGAGATGAAACGACTTTTGATTCTTATTTTCTGAACATTCTAGGTTTTTGAACCTGTAGTGAAGGAGGTAATACATTGATACCGACGACAAATTGAACCTGTCTCCTGCTACCTTTTGGCAATCATTAGTTGAGGTATTCGCGGTGGTCATCATTGTCAGGGAACAGAGCACTTTTCTGTTTTATGACTGTAAAGTATAGTGCACATTTCAAAATTAAAACACTTGGATGATGACAGGTACACGCCAGTCTCCTAAAAAGTTATCCAAAACCTTAAGCCTAGGTACACAAACCTTAAAACAGAATTTGGCGGTTTAACCAGAAAGCACCTGGTGGCAGTACTGCCTATTGAGGTATTGTGTAAGGGAAGGTATATAAAGATTTTCAGGTCTTCTACCCAAGGAAGCGTGCACAGCCCAAAGTTAGTAACTATTAACAGCCATAAGTAATAATATAGGAGAAGTAACGTCACGAAGATATGGTTGAAGGAATGGGAATAACAGATATTGTTACAATAACATAAATGTGTCAGATTAATGTCCATAAAGTTTGAATAGAAAGCCGAATCCTCAGCTGTTATATGAATATAAACCGAAGCATAAGAAGAGTTTTAATAGAAATATTTCCTATGTTATTCTAAGTACGAGAGGATAATAAAATCGTATGGGAAATACATGTAATGTTTCGTGTATCCCTACATTGGGCAATAGAAAAATATCTGTACTTCGCTTCACGCTCTGGCTGTTTTAACCACGAAGGATATTCTCCGAGTCCCATTGTCTAAGAGCCTATGTGGGCTCCAGAGTCGGTCGTCACGCTATGATGAACAGAAAAACTTTCATCTGACAGGAATAGAATAGGGATCGAACTGGAATCGAAAAAGAATCGAATAAGAATCGAACCAGTCACACACACAACGCTAGTTGTGTAACTTTGTGTGTGACTGGCGTAATACATAAAAGCCTACTTGTGAACTGTTATTTATACAGTCTAGTTTAATTTTAATAATAATTCTTTTAAACTTAACTCCGATGCGACATATGAACCTTCAAAATTCGATTAACGCATTCATCAATTTTATAAAAGAGTTAAAACAGGATGCTGGCATATCAAAAACAAGAGCGACGTATATAAACTTTAATAATTAATTGAGTGTATCGAGATGGAAGATAAAATTGTGTGCAGCCCCTGCGTGACGGAAAATTAGAGACTACGATATGATGTTATTTAAACTGCAGCGCTGCTGCCGACTGCACTGTAGTTTCCTGTTTATGTTGTCTATCCAGGAAAATGTCTCTTGTTGGATGAATGGATTATTTGTTATTCAACGCGGTAGTATAGACATGAATGTAATTAATTATGTAAATTGTACTGGTTTTATAATTATTGAGCTACTGAGTGTTGCTGGCGGATGGTGGCTGAGAGTAAGAGAACGGAATTTCATACCAAGTTCCAACTTATTCAGGAAGGTATCTATCGCCATGAAAAATCCAGACCGTCTTCAGTAAGACCATCCTCTCCGTTCCAATCAGTGCAGATCGTCGGCAGCCTTATGTTTATTAACGTGAATATTTAATAGTGGTACCTGGGCCGGGACAGCTCAGTCGGTATAGCGGCTCGCTGTGGGCTGGACGGTCCAAGGATCGAATCCCGGTGGGGACGAGATTTTCCGCACTCGTCAAGACCGGCCGTGGGGCCCACCCAGCCTCCTATACAATCGGTACCGGGTCCCTCTCCCGGGGGTAAGTTGGCGAGGCGTGGCGTTGACCACCCACCCCCCTCTAGTGCCTAGGTTAAAAAAGAGTACAGTTATACCTCTACTCTCCTTCTGGGCCTTCGTGGCCTTTTCTAGGGCGACCTTTACCTTTACTTTTTACATTTAATAAAGGTACTGTGTTCTTACTTGTTACCTGTTATTTCTTTTCCTTGTTTAGTGCTCGAATGAATTTGGAACCTCGAGCTTCAAGCTCAAAAAATATTGGTTTCTAGCACTGCAGTCAAACAGTGGTTTATAATGTATTTGCGACTGTTGGCTAGACTAGGAGAGCAAAGAACATGTTCGAACAATATTTTGTGCAGCGACGGGGCGTCATTCTGCAATATATGAGTTAACGTATCTATAACAAGAATAAGAAACGGTGGAAACAACAGAGCGAAGAATTGTTAGTTTCCTTTAGAAACATTTGAAACAAGATAGAGACGCTGTAATTGATAGTATTTGACAGAAATGTTACAAAAAGTGGAGAGCTTATACTATGAGCGTGACATATCAAATAACGGCATTGCAGCGCAGTACGTTACAGATTCAAAAGGGGCAGAGTAGCGAGTGTAGTGTAGGGTACGGGCTGGACGTCTGAGTAATTCGTTGTTCAACAACCTGTAAGGACAAACTTTTAACCATTGTGGTATTTGCATGTCCATGACAAGTGGGTCCCTGTCACCACGGCATGGCGCGTCTTCAGGTTGCGGTTGGAGGAACGGCCTCCAATGTGGAGGGTTGCTGCAAATATATTGAATAAGCAGTGGCGGACAGCCGACAAGGGGTCGTAATCCAACTTGGGGTTGGGCAAGTTTCTAAAAACTCCTCACCTTTAAAATTGGCCTTGTTACGAATAGGACGCATGTTCCCCAGGTCTAGTCTGATCCTTTGGCACAACCTAAGCAATGGAAAGGGGACATGAGATTTGGTACATGGAATGTAAGGAGCCTGTATAGGTCAGGGTCATTTAGGACAGCAGCCAGGGAAGTAGCAAGGTATAAATTAGATATAGTGGGTGTACAAGAAGGTTTGGTAGGACACAGGAAGCAATGTAAGGAAATGCGGTAATGAACCTCCAGGTTCCATAGAATGTGGGGAATTTCTTGACTAGCTGAGAACCGGTTAGCTTCTCAAGAATGACTCTGCTCACTGGAGTATATAAGTAAGTAACTGAGTAAGCAGATAAGTAAGTAAGCAAGTAAGTAATATGTATGTATGTACGTATGTATGTATGTATGTATGTATGTATGTGGTATCTGCATGTATCGTCTTAACATTAACAAATTGGTGTATTTAACAACTCATCCAATAGCTCAGACTAAATTGCGTGGAGCCGAATGGTTATGAGTAGATGATGGGCTGTAGATGAATTGGAAGAAGAGGTCGGGGCCCAATTTAGGGAGCTATCCGCATATTTGTGTGGAGGGACTGAATAAAACAACTTTGCCAGTTCTTCCGGATTTTGAGGCGAGATTTTAATTCGAGACCATTCGAATAGGAAGCAGCAGTGCTACCCAGTCCAACGTGACGTTCAGTCGTAGAGACGTTCAAAATGAAACATGCGAAGATTGTTTGGTGAGCTTTTACATGCACCTTGCTTAGTCTACTCTTTAACGCCTTTGATGTCAACTCTCAAGTTCCGCAGTCTGGTCGAAATGTGCGAACTCAATTGACAAATTTCCCTCACACCAAGAACTGTTGAGATTTGAAAGCTCGGGCTGTCAGTCGATATTCGTTATCCAAGGCAGTGAGCGCCTCACACTTCCACCCCCTCAAGCGCGACCTTATTCCCGAGGACGTGTCTCATGTCGGAGGGCTTTCCTTAATTATCTCTCCGACTCGGGACAGGATGGGACTCGCACCATGAAGTGAGGTACAGTCGCTGTGTGAACGAACTAAATACACTAGGAAATCGCCTTCGCTCTGAACTGCTCTCTGATTGTACAGAGTGCTTTGCAGACGGCGCAGCCACGAGGTCTAGTGCTGCGTTATGGGTCGGAAGGATTTGGCGGTAAAATCGTCGCACTCTACAGAGGGAACAGACACAGAAATAATATTACCCTAATGAAGTAAAATTAATCTAGCGATATTAATGAGCTGGAATCCATTCTTTACTCTGACAGTACATTCAAACTCTTTTTTTTTAATTTGAATTTGAAATTTTCTTATGGTGCTGATATCTGTGTGACTGTTTGTAAGGTGACATCACTTAATTTTTAATTATCCGACGGACTCTTGTGAAGTGATAAATTAGAAATTATTCGACATTCTTTGATTCTGTTGGCCTAAAAGCAATACCAGCTACCAGTAATATTAACTTCTGAAGAGAAAACAGTGTTTAGATACACGTGCCTTAAATATTCGATCAAAGGCTTCTTACTGCATATATTTCTCCCATATATTCTGTTCCGCACTGACATCTCTGTCACTGATTTCTACGGCCTTTCAATAGGATACCGCAAATTACTGACATAAATTCCAAGCTGGTTAATTTTTTCCACCAGTCCTTCTACACAGTTCTCAAAGCGTTTGTTCTCCTTTAAAGTACTGTACTTTAACCTTTTAAAGCCTACCGGTTACTTTACATACCACCAGGTTTAACATTCAAAAATTCTGCATGGTGATTAATTACATTGCATTTATGTGTTTTGTATGGCCTCAGAACAAATGTTTTCCTTTTACGTCGTTTTCAGGTTGGTTTTTATTACCGCAGTGGAGAGAGTTTACTGAGCGGTATGCACTGAGTCCTTATATAAAACAGAAACGTCTCGTCCATAAAGGGCTAAATAAGGGACTGAGTCGGGATAGCTCAGTTGAAACAGAGACCAAGCTACGGGCTGGAGAGCTGAAGAACTGAATTAGATCTCTTGAAGGGATAAAAGTTTGTCTTTTCTCAGAAAAGTCCCCACTGGCTCTTAGTCAGTGGGTGTCAGTGAGTGTCAGTGGGTGTCAGTGGGTGTCAGCAGCTCATCAGTCATGCGTAAATTGAAAGAGGCGTGAAGCTGACCACTCATATCTGGATAGTGTAGACGTTAAGAATGCAGTTATGTCTACACTTCCTCATGTGCCTTGACGGGGTGGTGCCCAGTAAGCACAAGGCACGTTTCACCTTCACGTGCTTGTAAAATTCCCCAGCATTTGATGAAATCCGAAAAAAAATAGTCCAGCAAAAATTTGTTAGTGATGTGTAGTGTAACGTTACCTATCGTCAGAGCTGTAAAGGCCAGCTCACTTCATTGAGCCATTTTAGAATTAATAAGCACGTTTGTTTCCACTCAGGCCTTACCACCTACCCACAGTGATAATATTCAACAATATAATACTATAACTTTGACTTCTAACAAGAGCGTATCATTTCACAGTCTGTTCTGACGTCGAGATTAATTAGTACAAGTTTTAGCGCGAGGAGACGTCTGTCTGTCTGTCAGCTGAAACTAGTTTGCGTTATTACAGTGCGACGTCATTGTAACCCTTCTTACCTGTTTGTCTTGTATTCTACGGGCTTTCGCTCCTCCAAAATTGTCTTAAAACTTTGTGCAGTTCTGTATATCCAAACTCCTGACAACTTACAAACTCATTGCACGGATTGAAATCCTACTTGAGAAGCTGATGTTCGGTCAGCTAGTCAAGTCAAACACCGTCTTTCACAAAACCCTCATGTTCATTGCCGTGTTCCATCAGCGCCCAACTGATCGCTTTTCGGTGGCCAATGTATTTGGTTTACACCATCACAGGCTATTGTTTTAATATTCTTCATATTGAAGATTAATGTTACGTAGGATCTGTGACACCATGTAGTTTGGTATAAGTGTACTGACTTTTCAGAGAAACTAGTTTCCTCCTTCAAGTAACATAAAATAGGAAATATCGACCCATGTCCATAAGATTACAGTGCCACAACCCGGAAGAGAGCAATTTTCATGGTCACCGCAGTGGGACGTTACAACCCTCCCCCCCCCAGTCTGTTTCTCTCTAGTGACGTCTTAAAAGTGTACAATGACAGCCGCCCTATTCCCTCCCTCGAAATTGTCGCGATGTTTCTATACAAATTCATAACCAGTCGCTTCCGGTTTCCTGAATCCAAAAATATCATATTGCTATTATTTTAGAAGTTCTACAACTTGTACTTTACATCAAAACAGTATTACTCAAATGAAGAGAGATTTGTTGGGCAGGGCGTCCATTACACGTGGGGAAGAAATAGGATGTGAGAACACGGACTATATTTAGCTGGCTGAGGACAGAGTCCAAAGGCGGAATATTGTGGACAGGGTAATGAATTTTCGGATTCTATAAATGAGGGGAGAGTTCTGGATCAGCTGACGACTAACCAAATTTCCAAGAAGGCATTAGTTTCTGTGTACGCAGATACGTTTCCATTTATGACTGCAGATAATCTCCTTCCCCGCCCTCGCTTTCCTCCCTGTCTAAGCTGTCCTGTCGAAGGAATAATTATACGAGACTGAGCTTAATGCCGTGTAGTTCTCTCTTTGCCGTTAGCGGCGCTGCCTGCGTTCCGATGAGCAGGAAACTGCTCGAACAAGTGGGGAGAGTGAAGCGTAATTAGTTACCCCCTCCCATCTTCCTAAGTTCCCTCTCCCCCATCTCCAGGCTGTTACTCATTTCTCATATCTAGTCCTCATTCTGATCTGCTCGCTCTGTTTCGTATAATTGCGACAAAAGTATCGTGTTAAACGATTTGCAGTTGCTCTTTATGATGTTGTTAGTTTCTCGGGCCATAATAGCGCCGAACGATTGGTGACATCTGGCAGTAGCGGTCGTAGCCTGTTCCGATATTATTCTGGAATTTAAAAAAAAGCGGTTACAGCATATCCAGGTATTATCCGGGTATTTGCCTGATAGGAAAACCTAAAAAAAATTCATCGTGGTAGAAAATGACAAGGCTAGGATTCGAACCTGGCACTTCCTAGAATTGAAGCCAGGGAGTTACCCGTGCACAGAACTGTTCATTCCAATGGAGCTTTCCGTGCTAGAGAAATTTGCTGTCATTAATTACGTAGCGCAGAATTGTATTGTGATTCAAGGAACGACAACAGCAGCTTTGCCTCTTGTTTTTACGGAACTAATATCTAGTCATTTATATGAAAAGGCGAACGTAAACTGACGATGCAGAGGATTTACTCTGCGGAATGGAACGTGTGAAATAGTAGGCGTTATCTTATGTAGTTCGCTGTGCAAACGCTTCCAACGTGTTAGAACCGATTCCCTACTTTAAACGGAGTCCTAAGAAGTTAAAATTTGACGCTGTACTAAAACATTCCTCGTTTTGCATGAACCCGAACGTTCATAACCGTGGTCACACGAACACGTCACAGGTTCCAGTCATCACGCATATTAGTCTAATCCACATCCTCAGACACTAAGTAATTAAGATAAAATGTAATATTCTTCAATAGTCTCAAAAATATTCTCCGCCCTTCTGTTTTTGTAACAGTTGTATGTAGTTTTCATATCACCTGTGAACGGTACACTTCCTCTTGTTTCAGTTTTTCTTAATATTTTGCTACATTACATCTTAATTTGAGTTGCATTTCATCTCGTTCCTGGAAGATGGCGTTGTGTCGACAGTCTATGGGCATTCAGAACAATCTCAACTACCCTCCATGTACGAAAGCCATTACCTCCGTCCACGGCCTGAGAGCGTGCCATGTCGTGGTGACAAGGGTAAACCTGTTAAAGGGTAATGATAAGCTGTATTAATAGAACACTGTGATTAAAGCTGTCAGGCATTTGAAATCTGAGTAGTGACGGTTCTAGACATGAATGATAAGGTGACAGAGAATTAAGGAACTTAATTAAAGGTTGGACAGGCCCAATATGAAGCGGATGTGGCTCCATGCGTTCAGACAAGCAGCAGAGAACCGCTCGCCTGACAGGTGGACGGGAGTTTTCACAGTAAATGTCAAACATTATTCCGTATTATGACAAGTTATAACATAAGGTAGCAGTTATATCTCCAACAGTCAAGTCCATCTAAGTGGTAATGTAATTAATGTCTCGCTAAAAATATAATATAATAAAACACTTTGTATATGCGGTAGTTTCAAAATGTTCCCGGAATCACTTTCTTTCTGAGAAATAAAATGCATACAATTAAGTCAGCTAAATTTCCTTTAAAATAGATTCCTGGTGCAACTATACACTTCTCCCAGCAACAGAAAAGATGTTGGAAACATTCCTGAGAACCGATGAGAAAGTCTTTGCAGGTCATCTGTCACATTCTTAATGATGTCAGTAGCATTACAAAAGCTCCTTCCCTTCAATGCTGATTACAACAAACGGCACATATAAAGATCAAGTTGAGTCAGGTCAGGAATGTATTCTGGATGCTCCAGCGTTGTCACATTGTTCTTTGCTAAGAAATCCTTGGCCAAAACCGACAGGTGTGCTGGAGCATTGTCATTAAGGAGAAACCAAATGTTGGTTCTCCATTCTTCGGGTCGTTTCCTTCTGACAGCATCCCTAGGCGACGAAGGATGTTAGTGTACATTTCTCTATTTACAGTAGCAATTCCTGTAAATTATACTAGCGAATTCCGGGAAATTTATGAAGCTGGTACGTATTTTGCGAAGGTATATTTATCCAAAAACCATTTTCCGAGATTTCAGATGAACTAGAGATAGAAGAGTTACGGAATTACCCAAAGAGACAAACATAATAGACGTTAAGAGAGTAGGAATTATGAGAAAATAAACAGAAACCTTTCGCAGACTCGTACATATTATTAGTTTCGATGCCTTGTACAACGTGACAAAATGTAGTAGAAATAAGCCTGCAGTTTATTTTGTGAAGAAACTATCTATACTGTCTTCATAAGTAAATAAATAAAACATATGTTACTTTTTCTTAACATCATTCTCTAGTACGGTGAATAAATTATTCTTTATTTTTTATATTCCTACTTACTCGTTTATTCCAAATGCATAATTCCAGCAAATGTTACTTATATATATAGAAATGAAATTAAAAATGGCAGTGGCTCACCACATGGCTCACCAGTATCTCAAATAAATAAACGAAGACAGAAAATTAAATATTTCGTAAGAATTTACTCAACTTCCTATCGTTTCGCCATGCATCCAACCGACCTTTACTAGAACGACAAGCGAGTTCTGCCCGAGAAAATTCACAGCTTTTATATTTTCTCTTTTCTTGTAATTAATATAGTGTCTCCATAGCCCCCACGACACCACTACCTTCACACACTCTCTCTGTCTCTCCTTCTGGCTTCAAATGAATAACGAAAGACTAAATGATTTTATATTCAAAAGGAATGAGTTCCTTCGGGTTGGTTCTCGTCACTAAAATACCTATACCAGGTGAACATTTAAGCATCTGATAAGTTCTTTAATATTTGGTCAGTGCCTTAGTGACTGGTCACCTTTCAGTACCTGGGCAGCCCTTTCTTATTTGAAAAGTGTTTCGGTAAGTTGACATGGCTTCAGAATCTGGAGAGTGACTCAATATCTGGGCTGTTGTTTCTTCTGGCCAGTGCTTTTGTATCTGGACTGTACTTTATTATCTGGACACTGCTTTAGAGTCTGTGTTGAATTTGAATCTGTACTTTATTATCTGGACACTGCTTTAGAGTCTGTTGAATTTGAATCTGTACTTTATTATCTGGACACTGCTTTAGAATCTGTGTTGAATTTGAATATCTGAACAATACTTTAGTACTTGGGTAGTGCGTTAGTATCCGGGCACTTTTGGAGCAACTAGACTGTACCTTAGCATATGGGCAGCACTTCAGTATCAGGACAATATGTCAGTCTCTTTCCAATCCACCGAACAGTGAAATGCAGGGTTCTTTCAAGAACAGCTCCATCTTCAGAAAATAAAGTTTATTTGAATAAATCTGTAATAAGTGTTGTAGATAATAAATAGATTTTCCTTTATTTTCTTCTTTCTGGCATCCAGTAATCAGTGCTTCTCGAGCGATGAAGAAGTGTGAGAGAGAGAAAAAGATGAAATGAAAACAAAGGACAGAAAATAAAGAAAGAGAGGAGAAAGCTCTTGGAAGCTGTTCGCTATAAATGAGCTGCTGTGATTACGAGGAGTACAAAATTAAAATGAAGTCTCAGTGGGTGAGGGCAATAAACAGTCACATAGAGCGGAGCAGTAACAAGGGTGCTGTAAAAAGGAGAGGATCTTACTCTCTTAATTCCTTCACATTTTATTTTTAAACGAAAGCGATATAAAAGTAAGTCGGAGTTGAGAAGCCAAATTGAATTCGGTTTGTGTTAAAATATGAACGTGACCTAAAGTGATTTTCAGGTGGCCTTACCATTACCACATCTTGTTGTAACTTGCATTCCTATTTCGTTTAAGTATCTGACATCGTTCGCTCTGTGCTTCCGTGTTGTTTGTAAGCTATGTTAACTGCTGGTTAGGATATTATAATTATGCTTATATTAAATTTTATTCTAATGACTTTAGCACTGGGTAAATTGCCATTTCTTCTTCCACCCACACACACACACACACACA
>Ga0136643_10015154_pt1 | contig 11586 bp, 6 predicted proteins | sample TergutLab28metaG_FD_96883 | JGI IMG/M metagenome (GOLD analysis project Ga0136643, IMG submission 96883) | Labiotermes labralis P1 segment gut microbial communities from Petit-Saut dam, French Guiana - Lab288 P1 (version 3) (version 3) | ecosystem: Host-associated > Arthropoda: Insects >...
AAATGATCTCCTGATGATGAGCTTCCCGAAAGCTCGAAACATGTAGAGAATGAATGACGACTACCCATGAAAATAAAGGATAGTCCACAAGTGACATCGTGTTGGTTATTTTTTAAACAATGGAAAATGTAATTCTTACCGCTACACAGTTGACAAATTAGCCTTGTTTCACTTGTGGCTGGAGGCACCTGATTCAAATCTGGACCGAAGTAGAGGATTAATACATTGTTTTCGGGGTTTAATCGGTACTCCCATTACATGCAAACACAAAACTTTCTGATTCATGAAATCGCAGAAGTGGTTAATATCAATATTTTGTTGTTCTTGTTTATGGCATCTTGCCTTTCGTCAGACGGTTCCCAGTGTTCCGGAAACACGTAATTCGTTCATCATGTGCTCACCAAATCAAAGACCGTACACTCTAAAGTACTGACACTCACCCATCGGACTGCGTGCAGTCAATGTCCCCAAGACAACGGGATGAACCTACTTTATTGAAACTCTCTCTCCCTATGACATAATTATTTCAGCCCATTGAACAGTGCCTAAGGCCGCGAAGTGGCTGACACAGGTGGTTGTCGGCTTACAACCGCGGAGTCTCGGGTTCTTGATTTCGGTTACCAAAGTATCAGAGGAACTTTCTGATTCGGTATTCAAGCTAGATGTTTGAAACATTAGGTTCCCTCGAATCGCTGATAAAATTTTTCGGAACTGTGCCTTTTTAAAAACTAACGACTACACTCTTACGATTCCAGTATAAATATAAAGAAACTATAACGCATAAAGTAGATTTGTGTTGCAGTATAATTCAGGGAATAAGTGGATTTAAGTTCCACACACGTCAAAGAATTACAGTAAGCTGCGATGTCACTTATTCAGACATAGTCCACTCATGATGTTGGCAGTTTCCAGAACAGAAGGTAAATCAACAGCAGTTTCCGATTCCTGAAGGCAGTGCAGACAAGTGGGCAAGAGAGGGCGCCAATAAAACACGATCTTAAACTTTTCTTTTCTTTAAGCATCGTGTAAAGTTGCTTTATTACGTGACATGCTCTCGCATTTACGTCACAATCTGTAAGACGAATAACAATTGACACATCTGTAGGTTCAGGTAACGCAACGCATCGGCAGCTTTTGTGAATTGACGTCACGTAAAGAAAAGCAAACAGCTGCAGTATTATCGTACTGAATATTACAATACATGGTTAGTATTAAGAGCACAACTGTCTGAATAGACAGTGAGAATTCCTGGCGTGCTACGCCGTGTAGTCCAATTGATAGACAGCAGTCCTTCTGACGCAGCAGCTGCTGTCATACTCAAGACAGAAGAATTGCGTAGAGCAACCACAGTACATAGGATCACTACGTGGGATGGGAGCTCCACCACCGTGCTAAGACTTGGACATTGTTATCGTCTGTATGCCATGTAGATTGTTGGAAATATCAAGTTACCCGTATGAACGCCATAAGGGCACATGATAGAATGCAGGTATTCCACACTGCCTTAACCTCGGCACTAAATAAAGGAGAGTGGTCAGCTTTACGCCACGGCCAATTTACCCTCTAACGAAAGGGCTACGAACAGAAAGCAGCACGGGCAGTCTGGGTGTTTTAGAGAAGGGGGAAATCTGAACTGTCGGAAATCTAACCACGATTCTTCTGGTGTCCAGCCAGTCGTCTAGTCACTGTACTGACTGAGCTATGCAGGGTCCTTGGTGGCTATAACTAAACGCGTCTGAAGACACAGCTGCCGCTATTTTAGAGGTGTAGGATGGAAGCAATAGGCTATTCGGGAAGTGTGGTATCTATCTACGAAACCTTCACGACGTGAAGTCTAAAAGTACAGTGACGCAAAAAGAAGTCGGCCCCTGATATCTCTTTTACGTCATTATGAACCCAGAATTACAAAACGAGTTGTTTACTTGCAGCCACGATAAGCGGGTCCTTGTCACCAGGGCATGGGGTGTCCTCGGGTTGCGGAAGGAGGAAGTCTTCCAATGTGGAGGATGGCTGCGGATATATTGAATAAGCAGTCGCGGACAGCCGACAAGGAATGGTCCTCCACCTGGGGGTTTGGGCGAGGTGCTAACAACTTCTCACCATAAATCCTGTACTTCTTACGAAATTTTTACGTGTTCCTCAGGCCTGGCCTGATCATTTGTCACGACCTAAACAGTGGAAGAGAAACATGAGATTTGGTAGATGGAATGAAACGGGTCTGTATAGGTCAGGTTCACTTACAACAGTGTCCAGAGAATGGGCAAGGTATCAGTTACATTTAGTGGGTGTACAGGAGGTTAGGTTGGGTAAAAGGGCACTGTAAGTGCAGGAGAATATTTTTTTTTTTATAGAAAGGAAACGAAAATCAGCAATTTGGAACAGGATTTTTTTGTACTCCACAGAACAGTGTCAACAGCTAAGAAAGCAGATTATGTTAGTGATAGGATGTCATACATAATTCTGAGAGGTCGCCGGTGTAATATCATTGTTGTGAATGAGCGTGAATCAAGTGATGATAAACATGATGATTCTTAAGACAATTTTATGAGGAGTTACAGCAGGTTTTCGAACATTTTCCCATGTACCATATGAAAATTCTATTTGGAGAATTTAACGCGAAAGTGTAGAGAGAGAACATTTTCAAACCGACTGTTGGGAATGAGAGTCTACATCGGGATAGAAAAGATAATGTTGTTAGAATAGTAAATTTTGTCACGTCAAAAAATCTGATTGTTAAGAGTAAGATGTTTCCACACCAGAACATTCAAAACTACACCAGGACCTTTCCTGTTGGAAAGACTCACAGTCAGATTGATCACATATTGATAGATAGGAGACGGCACTCGAGTATACTCGATGTGCGATCTTTCGGAGCAGCTAACTGTGACTCTGATCTATATCTGGTGATTACAAAAGTTAGGGAAAAATTGGCAGTAAGTAAAAAAAAAAAAATACACAGAATTTTTATGTGGAAAGATTTAATCTCAGGAGGCTAAGTGAGCTAGAGGTTACGAAACAGTTTCAGATTGAGATATCAAACAGATTTGCAGCTTTGGAGAACTTAAATGTTAACAAGGACATGAGTAGGGTTTGAGAAAACATTAAAGAGAGTACTAAAACCGCAGCTAAAGAGAGTCTAGTTCTATATGAACCGAAGCATCATAAACAATGGTTTGATGAAGAATGGTGACGATTTTTAGATCAAGAGGAGCAAACTAAAATGCAGTTGTTACAGGATCGAAACCAAACCGACGAAGAAAATCTAAGCTATGTAAGATGGGAAGTTAGTGGACATTTCAGGAAAAAAAGAAGAAGGAATATCTGAAAGCTAAAATTGATGAACTTGAAACTAAGAATGAAATAAAGAATATCAGAGACTTGTATAGGGTATCAATGAGTTTAAGAAGAGTTACCAACCTAGAACTAATACAGTAAAGTACGAGAAGGTTGATTTGGTTACAGACTCCTACAGGATTTGGGCTATGTGGAGGAAATATTTCATTCAGATATTGAATGACCATGATGTTAGGGAAGCTAGGCAGACAAAAATACATACAGCAGAGCCACTGTTCCCTGAACCCTATAACTTTGAGGTTAAGATGGATATTGAAAAGCTATAAAGACATTAATCGCCAGGTATTGATCAAATCCCAGCAGAATTAATTAAAGCAGTGGGTAGGAAAAGTCTCTTTGAGATCCATAAATTTAATAATTCTATTGGGAATAAAGAAAAACGGTCTTAGAAGTGGAAGGAGTCGTCATTGTACCTATTTACAAGAAGGGTAATAAAACAGATTGTAGAAATTACAGAGACATATCACTTTGTCAACGACATACACAATTTTATCCAACATCCAGCTGTCAAGTTTAACTTCATATGCTGAGAAATTATTGCGGAACGTCAACGCGGATTTCGACGCAAGGGTTGTCCACTAATCACATATTCTGCCTTCGTCAAATACTTGGAAAAAATGAAAATACAATGAAGTAGTGTACCAGTTATTTATGGACTTCAATAACCTCAATAAAGCGTCTGATTCAGTTAGGAGAATTTGTACAAATGAAATGTGTCTGAATGAAAACCATAGCAGAGTCCGGTTAGGCAAAAGCGTATCTGGCATGTTGTATATTAAAATGGTTTAAAAACAAGGAGATGCTTTATCAAAATTGCTTTTAATCTATTCCATTACGAGTGTTCAGGTAAAACAGAGTGGCTTGAAATTAAATGGTACACATCAGCTTTCGGTTTATGCTGATGATAATAATATATCGGGTGGAAGCGTATATACTGTAAAGAAAACACAGAAGATCTATTGATTGCTAGTAAGCAGACTGGACTGGAAGTAAAACTAAAGGTAAAGTGATCCCGTTACAGGTCTGGTGTGGCCCAGAGGGTGGGTAGAGTTATAGCTGTACTCTTCCATGACCACGGCAATAGAAGGGGGTGAGTGGTTAGCAGCACGCCCCGGCCGCACTTTACCTCCAGGAAAGACCCGGTACCCATTTTACAGGAGGGTGGGTGGGCCCCAGGGCCGGTCTGGACGGGCGGAAAATCTCGTCCCACCGGGATTCGATCCCGGACCGTCCAGCCCGTAGTCAGTCGCTATACCGACTGGGACTGGAAGTAAGTGCTGATAAATCTAAGTACATGGTCATGTCTCGAGATCAGAATGCAGGACGAAGTCAATTTAAAAAAAATATTGATAATAATTTCTTTGAAAGGGTGGAACATTTCGAATACTTGTGAGAAACGGTAACGAACCAAAATTCTATACAGGAAGAAAATAAGAGAAGATTGAAGTCTGGGAATGCTTGCTATCATCATTCGGTGCAGAATTTAAGTCTTCCAGTTTCCTATCCAAAAAAATATACAGATAAAATTATGCCTGTTTTTTTGTAAGGTTATGCAGATTTGTCGCTCGCTTTGAGGGAGGAACGTACTTTGAGGGTGTTTGAGAATAGGTTACTGAGGAGAATATCTGGGGCCTGAGAGGGACGAGGTAACAGGGGAGTGGAGTAAAACTGTATACTGAATTGCTTACTGATCTGTACTATCACAAAATATTATCCGGCGATCAAATTGAGAAGAATGAGATGGGCGGGGAACGTATCACATATGGGGGAGAGAAGAGGAAACTTGAGGGAAAGACACCACTTGGAAGACCCAGGCGTAGACGGAAGAATATATTAAGATGGATCTTCAGGAAGTGGGATGGAAGAGCATGGGCTTGATTGATCTGGTTCTAGATACGGACAGATGGGACGGCTCTTGTCAAAGCGGTATTGAACTTTCGGGTTCCGAAAAATGCGGGGCATTTCTTGACTATCAGAGGACCGGTTAGCTTCTCAAGACGGAATCTGCTCCAGGGAGTAAGTAAGTTCTTTTCTTGCTGATCTGCCAAAGAAATATCTTGCCTTTATTGCAAACAGAAGGTCAACACATGTTCACAAGACACGTCATATCCTGAACACGTTTAAAGGAACCAACACACTAACACTCCGCTCTATTTATATCATTTTGATATAATTCTTTCTCTACGCACATATATTCTCTAATATTTTCTTATGGTTGTCGAGTAAATGTTATCAACAATTACATCTACCACGCGCGCCACATACTTCCCCAGTTTGAAGAAACTACGCCAGTACCGCTTCTTTCTTTCCAGATGGTGTCACTGGAATTTTTAATTGACATAATTTTCCGATCGCACTATGGCCCTGGGGTCGACTCAGCCTCTAACAGAAATGAGTACCAGGAGTAATTCCTGGGGGTAAAAACGGCCGGTGCGTAATGCTAGCAACTTTACCACCATTCTGGACTATTGTCACGTAATCTGGGAACCTTAACTTCCTGGAACCCTCTGGGCACCTTGGGCCTGTAATGGGACTGATTTATCTTTACCGCTTCTTTCTACATCATCTCGCATTCACTATGTGGTAAGCATCCTACCTTTCGACACCAAATAGCCCTAGTCTTGGTAACTAACTAAACTCTAAACTAAACTCCGTGGCCTTAGTCCGCACGCGAACTATACCGACAGAGCGGCCGCCGCCGGTCGGCGAAGTTAGTGCCAACTTTTATGGATAGAGGGGTGTCACGTGGTCAGCGTAACGGGTCCCCACAGCCGTTAATCTCTGTTTTCTAAACCTGGAGCCGCTATTTTTTCATTCAAGTAGCTCCTCAATTGTCCTCATGAGGCTTACGAGGCTGAGTGGACCCCGCTCCAGACCCACTACTACTCAGAAAATCTGGTAGCGCCGGGGATCGAACCCGGGACCTCTGTATCTGTAGCCAGAAACTCTGACCACTAGACCACAGAGGCGAGACATGACATACAGAACTATATAATATAGATAATATGATTATGGGTATCAGGTCTCTTTTCCGGGGGTAAACCGACCGGAGATTGTCTTTGGCCAATCGTCATCATCAAGTCCCCAGGTTAAGGAAAGAGTAGAGCAATACCTCTACTACATTTATGGACCTTCGTAGCCTGTTTTAAAACCAACAAAGAAATTAAAACTTGGGTGGAAATTTGGATTTATTTCCTTCAGGATAAAGAGAAGTAGCTAGAATTTGTGAACATTAACGAAACTTCGGATTCCCACTCAGTCTAATATTTCTGTTTATGTACTAGTTTGTCAAGAACAATTCCTTACCACGAAGTTTAATAACGTAGTTAGTTGGTCAGTAGTAAGTGTGTTAGCGGTTGCATATTAGAAAAGATCTCTAGGGTGTTTCCGAATTAGATAAATCTGTGGAACAAATTTCTTCCTGATAATCTATGAGTTCCTCAGATTGCCGAGAAATATTAATTGTAGCGAAGCTAACAATTCCTCATCCTGTCAAGAAACACCTGTTATTTCCGAGAATCTAACAGTTCCTCCTCCCGTCAAGACGTACCAGATACTTCCTGAGAAGCAAACAATTCATCTTTCCATAAAATAACTGACACTTACAGAGAAGCTTTCAGTTCCTCATCTTGTCAAAAAATACCTGATACTTTCCAAGAATATAACTGTTCCTCACCTTGTTAAGAAATACCTGATATTTCCTAAGCAGCTAACAGTTTCTCCTTCTGTCAAGAAATACACGACGCCTTGTGGAAGAATACAGCTCACAACCTTGTTCCAAACAGTCCACTTTTGGTCCCTATTCCCAGCAAGGCGAATCCACTCCTTGACATTTCATCACATTACTTACCATCAATTCTAACTTATTCTCCCATATCCAAGTCTAGATCGAATTACATATCTCCTTCCTTCAGTTTTCCCCACTAAAATTCCGCAGTCATTTCTCTTTTCTCTATACGTGCCAAATGCCATAAACATTTCACTCGCCTTCATTAGAACATTTTAACAATTTTTTACTAGAAATAAAATTAACGAACCCGTTACTTTCGCCCTCTTAGGCCACAGTAAATCCCTCAACAATTACTCATTATATTAGCTGCTACCCTCTACAACACAAAGGCGTCAACTCCAACCACAACATGAGGACGCGCCATGTTACTTTATGCAAGTTACTCGCTACAGCCGGATGTAAGCGTTGAAGTAATTTAGAACTGCTGGTTTTTAAGAGAATATTTGTTACGTTGTGTTTTAAAAAACCTGTATTTGGTAAAGATGGCAGACCGGAGTTCGTAACCGGTGAAGATTATCAGCAGAAGAGATAAAATAACTGAAGAAGTACTTCTACTTAAGATAACTGGTTCATTGCCGTGCTCACAACAGTCGTATGCTAAGTGAGATTCATCCGGTTTTTCAAATTCAACAAGTGTTTTGAAGTTCATGTTACTAATTCTGTGACATCTGCGTCTAGCCTTCGTAACAACATGCAAGACAGGATTCATATAAGCATATATAAGGCTTTTATAAACCTGGGATTTCTGCAGCGTTGAGCAGGTCAGTTAGTTGCAGTAACGATCGAAGCAACAGCCGAACCAACAATAAATGCCACAGCCCTGTGTACCAGTCGGTATTGCAGTTTGATATAAGAATTTAAGATTCAATGTTAGCAGGACCGACTAAGTATCAAGCTGTTATTAATTTCTTGAGATGCATGTTCAATGTTTTCAGGACACTATACCATTCTCCAAGGGTACAGTAAGTTCAGTTGGGCCACTGGAAGCGTCAGCTCTGGAAGTCATAGCTAAATAAGGGAAAGGCCAAACTGTAATTTAAGTTGCAACGGATCTACAGCTACTGACTGGCCCACCAAAAAATATAAAGTAAAAAAGTCTCTTTGAAAAATGCGGACCAGTGTTTCTTGCGTTGTGTTCCAGCAAGATTTCATGTAACCGGAAATAGTTTCCTGCTTGGATATTCCACACCCCCTCCAATCTATGGGGTACACTGTACTGGGCAGACACTGTGGATCACTGGTACAGTTCGGTAGACGAGTTCGACAGTAACAACGTCAGTACATATGTGTGAGTATGTGTGCCAAAACCGATAGGTTTTAAAATACTACTGGTGTTACAATGAGCAAGACAACTTCACATTTAGAGATCGTGCTTAAACTGATTTTAAAATGTTACATATTGAAGATATGCAGCTTTACATTTAGCTTATAATACTTTGGAGGAATTATTACCTACCTGTCTGTGGAGAAATCTATCATCTATCATCCATCCATCCATCCACCCATCCATCCATCCACCCATCCATCCATCCATCCATCCCTCCGTCCATCCATCCATCCATCCATCCATCCATTCATCCATCCACCCACCTACCCACCCACCCATCCATCCATCCATCCATCTATCTATCTATCTATCTTTTGTCTGTCTGTCTATTTATCTCGCTCTGACCCATCAACTGTATTTCTATACCCATCTACTATCCAATGGGATTTCAGACTTCCTTAGTGCATTACGTACCAAAAGGACTTTTGATTTATGTTTCGTAACCGTAAAACTTAACATTTTTCTTTGGTGTTGTTTACTTGTAAGGTTCAGTCCTTAAAGTTACAGTATGTAACATACAGCAACCTTTACAAACTCCGAATCTGACAACACTGTGAAGAACTGTCTTGTATGATCCTTACAGTACATACAGGTTATGTTCCTACATAGTATTAGCTGAAGAATGTTTATAGTGTTCACTTGATATACACATCGAATTTATATCATAATTTGGATACAATTGATGAAGAATTATATTTCTAATTTTCTACTTCGATTTCGCCTTAACAGGCCCGGAACTGCGAAAGAGTACACCAAAATAGTGTGGGCCCGTATTTTTACGGTCGGCTGTGGGTTCACGGGATTCTATAGCAAGGACGGTCTGTACAACAAATACTACTTGTGTCTCTACGGTCCGGGTGGCAACATCGTAGGGAGCAGCGTGTACCAGATAGGGCCCGCGTGCTCAGCGTGTCCTGGCGGCACTGCCTGTGATGACGGACTGTGTGTCTGAACTTCACGACGGGAGTTCACTGAAGTATAAGAATTTCATTTATCAGAGTGGTTAAAAATGATCCTGTTGACCCTGGCTCTTTACAAATCTCGCTGATTTTTCTGACTTCTAAGTTATACATCGCAGTAATATGCAAAACTAAAATACTTACAAAACTGGAAAAAAATTCAAATTTTAAATAAAAATTCGTTACAAAATTGTGCCCATCATAGTAGGAACGACAATAAAGCCAAGATATGAAAAACTTACATAAAAAACAAAAATTTTTCTAAACAGCAGACAATACACTGTACCATACAATTGGCTACAACAGACAAACGTTTACATAAAATATTCAAAACGCGAAAACCAACGCCTTTTAATTTTAACCTAGATAGGAACACAAAATTTAACCTCTCTAAAAAAAAACTCTCGCGAACCGCTGGTTATACTCAGACCACACTCTGACAACCACTGCTGTAATACTACACTATATATAAAAGTAAAGTATTTTACTTACAACAATGTGTAGTGTACTTAGGGGCGACATATTTTCCACCATCACCCCTAACATTAGTGTTCCACTCTACAGATATAGACATAGCTGTAAGTAACCTTACAAGTGCCAAGTGTGAAAGGTAAAGCAAAGGTAAAGCAGTCCCATTAAAGGCCTGGACAGGCCCAGAGGTTTCCAGGAAGTTAAGTTTCCCAGATTTCGTGACAACGGCACAGGATGATGGTAGGTTGTCAGCCTTACGCACCGGCCGCCTTTACCCCCAGGAAATACTCCTGGTACTCATTTCTATTAAAGGCTGAGTCGACCCCAGGGCCATAGTGCGATCGGAAGGATTTTATGTCAAAGAAAAATCCACTGACACCAGCTGGGATCGAACCAGCAACCTTCTGATTTGTAGCACAGTACCTTAACCACTGTGCTACCGCGGTCCCCAAGTGTGAAAGGTGGCGATCTTAACAAATATCTGCAGCTGACTGCATTTGTTATATTGCAGTGCTTATTGAAATACACACAAAAGGAACATTTTGACGGAATGTACTGCTCAGTATTATTTATTGTTTGCACATGAAGGAAGAGCAGCTCTGACAAAACAAGTGGAATTCAACGTTATGTGAACCACAGCCGACAGCTGAAAGGTTAAACAGTGTGAACAAACTGTCAAAACAAAAGCACCTGATATCGCCACGCGGTCTATTTAAGGACGGAACTGTGGAGAGCTTCATGAAAGTACTGGCCAAGTGACGGTCACGTGACCTGCCGACACAGTACGCACGCGGTATTCTACAGTATTCTACAATTTTCCTGTACTTATTCTTACACCATACAAAGCTGCAGTGTTATCTACCGGCACACTGAATTCTGGTTCTTATTTTATATTCTGCACTCGAAGCTCTACTCTTTCTTCGACATCAGCGCGTATGTCACAGCAAGTCACGATGTGAATCCATTGACTCACACCAAGGTAAATCAATTTGTAGTGTTTGGTAATGTTCACTAACAAGTACTTTACACTACTTGGTGTCTCTGCTGGTACATCTATCTAAATGCGTCAATAATGAGAAGGTACCGAGGGCTGAAGCGGAATGTAGCCGGAGGTGGCCGTCTGGTTCTAATTTGAAGTACGTATATTCTCTCGGCATTCGTCAGGAGGAACTAAGAGAGAGCAACGAAAACCCGTGTTATTTCACAACTTAGTTCGAACTTGAGCACATTCCGGACAAAATGCAGAAATATTAGATCTGCAGTCAACAAAGTTCCTTCCACCAGGTCAAGAAATAGGGATACAAATTTGCTTAAAACACTTTCTTATATTAATTCTATAGTTAAAACTTATACAGAACGATGCATTTAAGTTATTCCATATCCTCCCCCAAACTGTCAAATTTTAGGGCATACAGAAAGGCACTTTCAACAAGATGGCACCGTTAGAACGGACTCAGACATTTGGAAATGACAAGCAGTGACATGACGGATATGACAACGGTATGCGCATGCGCCATACTCCTAAAATATGCTCACAATACGCATAGACTACGGGTGTATCGGCTTTTAAATGCGCCAATTTTTATTGTAATATTGTGAGATGTAAGGAGCTGTAGCTCGGTGCATCTGCACCGATGATTCAGAGGAACCTGCAGCCTCCACCTAACTGTGTCTCAGTGTCAGAC
>Ga0136643_10015159_pt1 | contig 11583 bp, 10 predicted proteins | sample TergutLab28metaG_FD_96883 | JGI IMG/M metagenome (GOLD analysis project Ga0136643, IMG submission 96883) | Labiotermes labralis P1 segment gut microbial communities from Petit-Saut dam, French Guiana - Lab288 P1 (version 3) (version 3) | ecosystem: Host-associated > Arthropoda: Insects >...
AAGATATATAGAACTATAATTTTGCCTGTTGTTTTGTATGGGTGTGAAACTTGGTCGCTGACATTGCGGGAGGAGAGGAAGCTGAGGGTGTTTGAGAACATGGTGTTGAGGAGAATATTTGGAACTAGGAGGGACAAGGTAACGGAGGAGATTGCATAACAAGGAGCTAACTAATTTGTACTCCTCAACCAGTATTGTGCGTGTGATAAAATCGAGATGGGCTGGGCATGTGGCGCGTATGGGTGAGGAGTGGGGGTGTATAGGGTCTTGGTGGGGAAACCGGAGGGAAAGAAGCCACTGGGGAGACCTAGGCGTAGATGGGTGGATATTTGTAGGATGGATCTCTCAGGAGGTGGTATGTGGGTAAATAGACTGGATTGGGCTGGCCCAGGATAGAGACACGTGGCAGACGCTTGTGAGTGCCGTAATGAACCTTCAGGTTCCGTGAAATGCGGGTAATTTCTTGACTAGCTGCAAACCAGTTAGCTGCTCAAGAAGGACTCTGCACCATGGAGTAAGTAAGAACATTTGTTTCATGATCATCACTCCCAGAATGCAGTAATGATTTGTGTGTCTGAAGACCACAGCCTATTTCAGGATTTCAGTTCTTCACAGTAGTGTAACAGCTGACAAGTAACATCCTTATAATTGTCAACACTGTTGACTGCTGAATACACTTCCTGAAATGTAGGCATAAGCTTCAGTTTTATCTTAGCCTTTCTTTCTGGTCTACATTTATTCAAAACATGTCTTGCTCCAGCAAATATCGAGATCCACATGGAAATGCACGTAAGTCCTGTCAAGTGGACACGAGTACTGTCAAATATAAATGAAAATTGAGGTACAGTGACAGATTTCAGAGAACCACTGGCTTAGTATGTTTTGTTTGGGGTTTCTCGTTATTCTCAGTTGGTGGTAAATTCTTGAATTTCAGCGAGATGAGGTACTGCACAGCTTAACGACTGATATTTCACATTCAATGGGACTCCTACCAAAAAAATACATCCACCATCTCTAAACCAAATGGTGTATCTCAAAGCTGTAGGTGTGCAGACATACAACACACATTTGATGACAGATGAGATATATTCTTCTGGACTTAAACAGACAATTAATGCTTTACTGCATATTCAGAATGTTAATGTCCCCAGTGATAACTGAACCCAGACACTGCAAGTGAACTAGGCAAACAAGCAGGCATGCATGGCTTATCTGGTAGTGCTTAACTTGTCGCTTTATACAGAACAAAGAAACCCTAAATATGACAACACAGTAGGCATGCAAATATGTTTATGGGAATTTTTCTTCAAATGTATCTAGACTTGTGAAATTTAGTACCGCAAAAAATAGCAAATCTGCCCAGGAATTTTATGTCAAATATGCACCTTCTATACAAAATAATGAAAAACAACACCAGTGACCAAAACAACTTACCCAGATTTCCTATCATTTGTCTACTAAACCTATAAAGTAGAAGTTCCAACGTGTAGATGTAAAAACACAACACTAATTCCATAAATGTATAACATCAAAATTTACAGGATTCGTGTATGCTGTTCTGGCACAACAATATAGAGAATGGGAAATCAACAGCCATTTGCCAATTTATTAGCAAGTATTGAAATTAACATTTTATAATCTGTCAACACAAAATATACTCAATAGTTCTCAGCAGAGAACGTGAAATAGCACTGGGTAACTCACGTTACCCTAAAACCGCCATCTGCCACAATTATAATTAAGAGATATTGTCTGTTATATTTCACTCTATTGTACACACATTACAATTTTTATGCATCACACCATTTCTAAAGTGAAGTTTTCTACGAAGTATATTTATTATTGCTGACACAACAGATGTAAATCAACAGAATTAAAAACTGTATCTTTGATACATAAAATACATGACAATGATAATGATGGTTGTACTAAGGCAATAAAATATTTATTTACAATCAATAACTTACCACAATTTGCTCAACATGTCAACACAATCAGTAAAATGAATTCTGTATTCATTACATCTGAAATGTCCATATGTGTACCACAAAAATTTCACAATATCATTTACTTACATACATTAAAATTTAGTTTCCCCATTCAGTTCATTTGTTTCCTGTGTGGGACTTGATGATATCTTATTTCTAATACTGATACTAAAGGTAACCATAGGACTAATACTCTAAATTACAGTTACACTGTAAGTAGCATATTAAAGAGTATGCTAATTGCTCTTTGTAACAAAATACAAATTCTATTCACAAAAAGGTGAAAGTATAAATCTTACAATGCTGCAGTTAGGCTTGCAAATTTTCTATTTTTTAAAAACCATATCCATCATGTTCCAATGCAAATAATGACTAAAAGAACTCTTCACACCACAGGAAAAACACAAATATGTAAATTTTCTTGTCAACAGGAAGAAGACTAAAAATTCCTCCCAAAAAAACTCTTTTAACTTTCAACTAGCTTCAATTTCAAAACCAAAGATCTCTTCTACGTAAAGTACAGTGCATATTGACAATAGAATGAAAAAAAAAAAAGAGAGAATGAAAGTAAGTGTGAAAGAGAGGAAGAGGGCTAGAATGAAATAAAAAAAGTGAAGAAGAAAACTTGTCATAAGTGGTCAAAGCACTCATCTCCTAACTAACAGAATGAATTCACATGATGATAGTGGTATGTGCATGTGCCACGTGCAAACTCTGGTGGGTGGTTACCAACATTTCAGAGGGTATAATTTTGAAGATGGTGGCAGTATGCACCCTTGAAATATTAACCACATACCAGACCACAAGGTGTCATAATGCTTAAGGCCACAAAATGAAACTTCATGCTGTAAAATCCCTCAAATTTTAAAAGGATCAGTCACACTGATACAAACTGAAAGAAATCAGTCAAAAATAATACTGCAATTTATTGTGGTAAATGTAACTTTCTACAGACATATCAAAATATTAATATAATTACCACAATTTATCATTCTGTTAGTAAGGGTAGTAAAAGCTCCTATCATTCTAACAGCAATGGTGATAATGATCATGGGAATGATTAAAAACAACAGAAGATAATAAGCACCTCCAGTCATTGAATACGTATCTACATCAAAGCTCTCTGGTAATGAGGCTACATGTCCTCCTCATTCTATATGCATACACACAAGTTCATTTAATTAAATGCATAGATTATTCCATCTGATGCACATGAGGTGGATACAGTGTTGGGCTAATCAAATGTTGAAAGCTGTTCCATCATCTGATCACAAATATAACAAGTATTTACTGTTAACAATAAAATGTCTAATTTAAATTAGAGGAACCTAATATAGAACACACATAAATTAATGTATTTACAAAATACTGTGATAAAACTGTTACACAGAAATAATAATTACACAAAAATTGTGATCGATCACATAGTTACATAAACACATACTGCAAGATAATGCCTACAGTAATGAATAAACTGCACATTTGGTAGGAAAATGTGACTTGGTTACCAAAATCAGATAAATGCCAAAATGTACACTTGTTAAACAGATCATTACAACGCAGATCATTTCAGCCAGAAATAAAGAACTGCCTGTGAAACTATTACTGTAAATGTGCAGTTGTTACAACAGCAGTTCTGTAATTGGCCACAATATTGCCTTCAGTTATCTTTGATGACCCAACACTGGGTGAGGAAAAGGAAACAATCATCCAAAGCTTATCTTTGGTTCATTCCATGTAACTTCACACACAGAAACTATTACGTAATTGTATGAAGTCCCTGTATCTTGAAAATTCTTCTCATACTTATTAAATATTACATTTCCTGCCTCACAACCAATACAAGAAACAAGTATCTTCATGCAACTCTTCAGAATCAATGTACATTATTATCATTATTATTTTTATTATCACCATTCTTCATATACCTGTCATATACCAACTTCTAGGCATATGCTGCTGCTATCACAGTACTGCCAGCATCATGCTACTGGTCAGCCTCATGGTCAGACCAACTTCACATCTTATTTGCATTAATCAGACATATACGGGTACTTCCACTCTTTAAGTGGTATGAACGTTTCCTTGATAGCTTGTGGTGAAGTCCAACGAAGGACATAGTGTGGCCCACCAGCTTTGTCATTTGTTCCTGCATAACAGATAAATAACAGAAAATAAACTTTCAAAATATATGGCATACTGAACAGGCCTCAAAAATTCATTGATGTTTATAAGAAATTCTTTATCTTCTAAACACGTTTGCCATGATTTTATACACTATTCATTCACTCATTCATTCATTAGTATTCAGCCCTGAGGCCGGTCCGGCAGGAACCAGAGCCCGGTTATGGAACCGATGTGGCTCTCGGCGCACTGCATCCTAGGCAAGTTCTTGGGAATAGTTTGCCATTGCTTTTCCCCGTCTTTAGAGGTTCCCACTTTCGCCACCACGTGCCTCTGCGTTCTCAGCGATGCTAGAGATCCTAGTAGCGAAAGGTGGAACTATGGGCGAGAAAGATGTCCGGTAGTAATTTTGCCTAAATTCCGACTTCCACGTAAATTTAGGGATCTTTTACATGCTGCAAATCTATGACATGGGACCGACGGCTTTATTTCCCCTCCGAAGGAAGGCGTGCTGAGGATTTTTTCACCCTAAAAATCCGACGGCTTTGGCCAGGTTTGAACCCGCGAACTTGGGTACCAAAGGCCAGCACGCTACCTGCAGACCACCGAAGCCGTTTATACACTATATGTTACATAAAACACACACACACACACACACACAAATTTCTTTTAAGTGTGTCTAGTGTAAAATCTTTAACATCAAATGTTACCACAGTCTGTTGGGTAATGGATAGACGGACAGACATAACCTGTACATGTGCATTTACTTTATTAATGCTGGCCAAATAAAACAGCATTTCATACATCATCTGTTCTGATCTCTGATCTGGAACCTGCACTGTAAAGCCCTTTTCTCCACACTCAATAAACTTTTATTCTCTTACAGTACAAGATGTATACATACTGACAGACACTACTTTTTAAAAACATGTGCTGACCATGATCAAAGGTTGTTGGTATCCACCTCCTTTAATCTGCTGCATACCCTTCAGTACACATATAAATGAAGCAGTGAATTTCTAATTCAAATAATCTGTTCCAGTCTCACCTGACATACGACCTCCACCAAATGGCTGTTGTCCAACCACCGAACCTGTTGATTTATCATTGATGTAAAAGTTACCGGCTGTCTGTTTCAGTTCTTCCAGTGCATACTGCAAAAAGTGTCTGTAAATCATAATGAGGGTTTTATTACAGTGCAGCAATGCACTGAGGCATCAAGTTTCTCTACAGCAAGCATCAGATTTGTTACAAGTATTTTATGGAGAAAGATAAACACATGGTCACTGTGTGGTACCATATGATACAACCGTATCATGAACTAGTTAAAAAGAGTAAGCAACCCTTTTACTAACTAAATTTTTAACAAAAATTAAATTAATTCTGTAATTCATTTTGTATGATATATAGGACATAAGTAAATACACAAATATAGGATGTTTGTTAACATCTGTCTGGGAAAATCAGCACTGACTGATGCACCACATTTACATGCAAACTCCTCTTCACTGTCATCTGCCACTTCTACAGCATGAGAAACTGCAATGTAACATAACTCCAATGTCTTGAATCTATACCCTATATATATGTACCGTGTGGCGCAAAAAGAACGCATGTTTTTTTCAAATAATTGTAACTTTGTTTATTTTCAATATAAAAAAATTATGTTAACACCAAAACAACCTGTAATAAATGCAGTTTTAATTACTTACATTGATTACTCAATTACGGAAAATTATATCAGAAAGATGGCATCCTTCTTGCCGTACACACGTCTGGAGCCTCTCCTCAAAGTTCTGCATCACATTTACTAACATTTCTTGTGGCACAGTTGCAATTTCTTCACGAATGGAAACTTTCAGATCGTCGACTGTATGAGGTTTTCAAACGCAGACTTTTGATTTGAGGTAACCCCAAAGAAAGAAATCACAGGCAGATAGATCTGGTGAGCAAGGGGGCCAAGGGACATCGCCAAAATGCGAGACTATGTGTTGTGGAAACATCTGTCGAACAACTGTCATCGAAGCCCTTGCCATGTGGGCTGTGGCTCCATCTTGTTGGAACCACATTTCTCTTAACCTGTAAACTTCAAAGTTGTGGATGCAGAAAATTGTGCAGCATCTCGACATAGCGCTCTGATGTCACTGTTACTGTAGCCCCTTCTTCTTCAAAAAAGTAAGGACCAATGATCCCCACTTTCGAAATGCCGCACCAAACTTGAAACTGTAGCAGTATGAAGATGTCTCTGGTGTAACTCTCACGGGTTCTCTGCAGCCCAAAATCGAGTTTTGCTTATTGACATAACCATCCAAATGGAAATGTGCCTCATCACTCATCATTAAAATTACATCATCAGAAGCAATAATTTCAAGCATTCTTTCACAAAACAGTCTGCGTTGGACAAAATCACTTGGAAGCAGCTTTTGAACAATCATGATTTTATCCGGATGGAAATTCAATTTGTCATGTAGAATGCACTGTAACGAGCGACGAGACAGACCCAAGAGTGAAGCACGAAGTCTAGTGGAGCGCCAAGGACTCTCAATAACCGACCTTCTCACACTCTCAACGTTTTCTGGTGTCTGAGCCGTATGGGGACGGCCAGTTCACGCCCTCTTCATAACTGATCCAGTTGTGTGAAATGATTCAACCCATCAGAGTACTGTGTTACGATCAGGGATCGCTCCATCACACGCAACATTGAACTGTCGACGGAAAAGACGAACAGTAACAACAGAATCATTATTTCTAAAAAACTGCTCGATGGCAAAAACGCGGTGCTCAACGTTCCACTGCTGCATAGCTACTGAACTGATCCCGCCGGAACTATTCTCAGGCGGAGTGGGGAGGTCGCCGACCTTCACTCTCCCGACTACTACCCATTTAAAAAAATGCATTCTTTTTGCGCCACCGTGTGTGTGTGTGTGTGTGTATATATATATATATATACACACACACACACACACACACACATATAAATAATTCTTAATACCAATTTGTTGCACAATACTTTTATTTATTAATTAGTGCTCTGACATTCTTCAGCCTCATTTCTTAGCTATCTTCAGGGGGCGTGTAAGTTTTTCAATGTGTGCAGCTTATGTGTCAACTTATTTGGTAGAAGCTCACATGTATAATTAAAACTATAATGAAAATTAAAATCCATAAAATCAGTTTATACAATATAAAATTACATTATGTAGACATCAGGTAATTTGTTGTGTCCAAATATGTGTTTAACCTTTCTTCAAATGAAATGGTCCCAGAATCAAGTTTTGGATAACTCATGTTCCAGCTGTGAATGAATATATGTAAAACTCTACCAAATAAGTTGAGACACAAGCTGCACACATTGAAAAACCTGTGGACCCCCTGAAGATGGCTAAGAACTGAGGCTGAAGCAAGCTGGAGCAATAATTAATAAACAACATTGTGCAACAAGTTGGTATTAAGTATTAAATATGCAACATAGTTGCACAGAATATGTACAGTATTAATAAAAACCACTATACCTAATATGTCTATGGGGAGGGGGGTTTATCAGGTTAAGAGCAGAAAGCCGAAGTTATTTTTTGAAATGAAGATGATGAACATGCAATGGACACAAGCAGGCAATGAGGTTGGCCGGCTCTATGATTAAAACAATTCTAAACAGCAGTAATAAATTTAAACACATGTCAGTTTGCTACTTGTTTAACTTGCTCCACAGTTACTGTGTATAAGAAAATTACATGTGATTTGAAGACGGGTTGAAGATCAAATCAGGTAACATAATAAAATGTTCAGAAATGTGTGTGATATGCCATTGCAATATTTTCTGGACATAATGGGGTTAAAAAATAGCACGTTTGATTCGCACATTATACAAATATACACATTACCTTAACATTGCAAAATCAATTATTCTCTGGTTCGGCACTCATGAATTTCAAGTAAGAAGAGCAATTAATTTTTGTACTAGACATAACTACATTTTGGACATGTCTATCATCTTAGGCTAAAAGACTACATTTTGGAGAATCAATTTCTCAATCTTGAAGATGAGTGGGTAAAGGAAGAAACTGATTTGAGAGCACATTTAGAGTTTGTGTGTATCAATGGACTGAGATACACAACTCACAGAACTGAGTCCTGGGATAGCAGCTAGCTCCTTCTAGAGGGCCCATTAGCACAGGCTCACTTGCTCCTCTTTACACTGGAAGATGGCAACTGATCCTTTCTCCGAAACACGAAGGATATTTTATGTCATGAAAATCGATGATGTGCAAAAAACCAGTCACACCTACTACCATACGCCATCATTAAATCCTTTAAAGGTGTCCATCTACAGACCAGAATTTTTACTATATTGTTATATACAATGAAGTAGATTTACAAAGAAATTTAAGATCTTTGTTCTTGCAGATAAGGCCACTATTTGGTCTTGAAACACTGGCCAATAAACACCCAGAGACATGGCACAATATCCAAGAAGAATGAAGACCTCATCTGCACTGCCTCAACAGCTCAAAAACTTGTAAAGAAACCTGACTTATATGCTTACTGATCTGTAGCAAACACAGCTCCTGTCAACGCATAGGGTGTCGACTCCCCCACTAGTCGCAGGGTAGATTCAAGATCCTTTTCTCGGTAAACAAATACAGACAGCACAGGACCAAAGATCTCTTCTACCATAATTCGATCTTCTGGATCCAATGTTTCCACAATGGTTGGTTCAATGAAGTAACCCTTGCTGCAACAGCACAACTTTAAGTTATTAAAAACATGCAGTTCCATATGGCATAAAATTAATGTTAGCAAAATGAAATTATCTTCCCTACTTCAGTTATGGATAAAATATACATATTCTCAAAAATCACACAATATTAACATTATTGAAACAGATAAGCTTCAGCATGCCTCTTTCTAACAAGTAATAGTTGGTGTATGACACAGTTAGATGCATCTAGATACCCTTACAAATGCCTACAACATGGAAGAATAATTCACAGCTTTTCAGAATTTAATATGTACTGGCAGCCTGCTTCTGTATACTCACCACATTCATCCAGATACAAGACCCCTACAAACAGAAAAATGCAGAATGTGTCCCAATACCTTCAGAATCTCTGATGCTAAGATCAATCCTCATAGCATCATTAAACAATGAGATAATGCTAAATATATCTTACAACAAAATTATATGAATGCGAGTGCACATACACATACACAAACTCTTTAACATTTTAATTCATAACAAATAGAGCAGTCTGTATCCATGCCATGAAGGCATATAGTGGAAGAAGAAGTATAGCTCTACTCATTCTTAGCCTTGGCACCAGCAGCAACACATCCTTGCCCTTTTAACCTCCCCCCCCCCTTCCTCTCACAAAAAAAAAGTGTCCGTATATAGGAGGCTGGGTGGAAAAGGTACCTTACAGCACTGTAAATGTCATCCTACTGTTCATGTATTACAATTAGCATAAATTACACACAATGGTAAGTAATTATAACACACACAGCATTAGTTACGTTTCACACTGACACTGTACCCTGTAATCAATGCTGTTGTGCTGGTGGGTGATGCCACATAAAACTAATTATTTTAGGAAAAAACGGAAGATGCCAAGACCATATTTAAGTGTTGTGTGCACCATACAAACAGAGTTGGCATTCCATGGACTCATAATTCATGCTGTCACATCCAACTTAAACAGGCAGTATTTTGTAAATCTGTGATGGTCATGAGATGCACAACTATAGTAAACACACCACACAGGTTTCAGATGAGACGTATAATACAATTTTTTGGCAGGGAAAGATCTAAAATTAACATAAATTTAGCTGGATGCAACATAGTCAAGCTCCCGATGCTGTACCAATGGCGTGACATATGCAACCTCTAGTGCCAGCATGAGCACTGCAGAAACAAAACTCATTAGCAGAACCATCACACAACTTAACTCATCTGCTGTGTAACTGAATTTCAAACTGATTCTCTACTAAAAAACGAGAGGGATTTTTTTTGGCTTTTATCAGTGTTTTTCAGAAATATCTTCAATAGAAAATTTTCCGTGGATGATGAAATTCTCTCAGGTATTCACTGTGCAGAGAGGAAAAGGATGAAACACATTAAAAAAATGCAGAAAAAGTGACAAAATGCATTTTGTAAATGGCACATAATAGGTTTCAGAGCAGAGGGTGGAAAACTACTTGATATTTACTGCAAAAAAATGCTGCTGATATTACAAAGTACAGTATTACTTCACCGATGAAAGTTCTCTTGTATTTTTTTTCCTCTCTTGTATCAGCAGTACAAACTCCAGGTAGGAAGACAACCTAAACATTCCTAACAATAATGTATCTGGTGGATATGCAGCACATTTACGTACAAGAAGTATGCCCTTCCTTGCTATGGAATCTTTCTTGCATCAGTGTCATTTAAGTCTCTCCACATCTTCATTACTACTCACACCTTGTAGTTATTTGCATACTTGTATGGCAGCAATGGCACATTTTTAAAACATGCTGGTCAAGCACATTCTCCAATAAGCAATGGTTTTAGCTTCCTGCTGCTAACACACAACAAAGGAACACAGTTATGCCTCTCTTGGCTCATGTTTTCTACCATGATATGGTCCTCCCTTCATGTCAAAGGTTCTTCTCAGCAACAGATTATAGCACAGTACCATCTCATTTGCATTCAGTGGTATGTTCTTGCACATAACCTTGCAGTAGACTGGGCAGGGATTTCTTCTAGTGTTCCACAGTATCTTCATTTACACTGCCACTCTCATCACATACAAACTTCAAACATATGCCACATGTTTTTATATTTGTCAGAATACCAAACCAAAGCTCCTAGAATGTGACTCCTTGGCCTTTCTTGGATTCCTTTCCATCTCCTAAACAACGTAAGACTAACTAGAAGCTACTTTCTTCCCATCATGGCACTTTGTTGTTTCAAAAGCACATTAACAAAATTATGAAACTAGCACTCAGCACAAAGAAAACATGAGGTACTCACATCTTGCTGACATATAAGATAAAGGATGGGCAGAGAGAACTACAGTACATATGCCATGTGGATCCTGCCATGAATAATGAATGGATGGCCACATGCCAGTTGCAATACACAAAACTATAAGACAAGAGTGTACATCGTTCAAATTTTACATTCATTGTTCCGTGCATCACTGTAATTGTTTAAAAAATAACCAACACGAAGTCACTTGTGGACTATCCTTTATTTTCATGGGTAGTCGTCATTCATTCTCTACATGTTTTGAGCTTTCGGGAAGCTCATCATCAGGAGATCATTTTTCCTGTACAGTCAGCCTCTGGTATACTGTGTAATCTTTTGCTGTAACCGTAGGAGAACGGGAGGGCTACAGCAAAGATTATACACTATACCAGAGGCTGACTGTACAGGAAAAATGATCTCCTGATGATGAGCTTCCCGAAAGCTCGAAACATGTAGAGAATGAATGAC
>Ga0136643_10015161_pt1 | contig 11583 bp, 9 predicted proteins | sample TergutLab28metaG_FD_96883 | JGI IMG/M metagenome (GOLD analysis project Ga0136643, IMG submission 96883) | Labiotermes labralis P1 segment gut microbial communities from Petit-Saut dam, French Guiana - Lab288 P1 (version 3) (version 3) | ecosystem: Host-associated > Arthropoda: Insects >...
TATATATATATATATACACGGATTTATATATGTTATATATATATATTTAAATATCTTAGTCGACATTAAATATAAAGACACGTTATTAATATGCCACAAAAATTTGTTAACATGCTGTGTTGACACTATATATATATATATTGTAATAGAATATAAAGTCCGCGAGTGCAAGTTTTCGAAAGGTATGAAGTTCGTATTCGTTTGTATGGAAATATTTCAGTTGCTTCAAAAGACGTCGGTGAGAACACACAGATAAGCAGAAAGACTGGTCGTGACACACACACACACATGAAGATATTTTGAAAGGCGACTGAATCCTCATAAATATAGAATAGAAGGTTAAGAAATGAAACTATGTCCATTTTGAATCAACTCTCACTTTACCTCTCACAGAACATATTGATTTATTGCCATTTTGTTTCGGCACAATGTAGCATAAACTAAAAGAAAACTATTTTTCTAAGCCTGTAAGTTCCGATCAATAACTTCTCACCACCCTTGAAATTCAGACCTCGCCTTTGACAAACGTTAACGGCACAGATCTGACAGCTTCCCGTATCCGTCTCTTGCAAGCTTATTTCACACACAGACTGCCTGAGTGAATTTCTGATGTTTGAGGTAGCACGCTCAGTGACAGACGTTGTATAGCTGCAACACAGATATCCGATATTAATATTTGTCTCCAATTCTTTTCATTTCAGATACACCATGGCAGATCTACACAGCGGCTTCTACCAGTCTATGTGGCGACTCTTAACAAATGATACAGTTTCAATATATTCTCCGTGTGTTGTCTATAGAAAGGAAAGGGATGACAGAAACTGAACTACTGTATCGTTGATGGAACATCCTCTACGTGATGGAAGGAAAAAACACTTGTAGTTATTATTTACAACGTGCTAGTGGTGCCACATGCACCCATTTGTGTTAAGTTTTTCAGTTATTTTTACTGAACGAGTATTGAACACTGCTTCAGTCATCCACTTATTTCTACTCGAGCGCCACCATTTCATGTTACACCTGTCAAATGTTGCCGTACTGAATATGGGAAACCGAAGGAAGGCGGTGAGGAAAGACTTGACTGATAACGAAATTTCATGTCACCCGTGGGACATGCATCGGAGACTGCAACAATTAGTGTAAAATGTCGACTGGAAGTTAGACGTAAATTCGTCGGTGTTGTGAACGGAGATCGTGCTAGCTCTGTATATGAAAATAACATGGCACCCAAATGTTGTAAAAAGAAATTATTAATTATTGACAATTATGTGAGTAATTATTACGAGTTAATACCAAATATTTTTCAAAGTGTTGATGGGTTTCTTGAGAGTTTTCAAGATTTTATGGTTTGTTGCAGCTAGCTGTTGTTAGAGGGATGATGTAGGGGAGGTACTAAACAGAAAGACTCTGGGAAGTGTAACATATATACTATTTACGAAGAGAGTGTGTTAATTGTTTTATTTCATATCGAGGTATACTTGTGTATTCCCTTCATTCTGAACCCAACATGGGTGCATTTACTTACTCTCACCGTGCTTCTACACGATCAGTATTGCTCCGATATTGGATTCAAGTTCTGCAGTTGGTAATCGTGTTTCACGTTTTGAATGTTCATGGTGCTGGTTTAAATACTGCAAGTGCCAATAGTGGTGGTTCTGGTGGTAACAGTGCTGGTGGTAACACACCGATAATGAGTACACGGATAGTACAAACACGTTACGGTAAACTTCAGGGTCTAATTTTACCAATGGAGAACCAACGCCACTTGAAACCTGTGGAGGTTTTCTTAGGCATTCCTTATGCGACTCCTCCTGTGAGATCGAACAGATTCAGTCCTACGCGTACCCCATCGCCGTGGGATGGCGTGAGGATAGCAGATACTCTGGGCCCCGTCTGCCCCCAGAAACTGCCAGACATCACCAACGAGACTGCCGCCTTAGAGAGAATGCCCAAGGGAAGAGTGGAGTACCTCAAGAGGTTGCTGCCGTATTTGAAGAATCAGAGCGAGGATTGCCTGTACCTCAACATCTACGCTCCAGTGCAAGGTAAGACCAAGTTTTCGTCAAATCTAAATCCTAACCGACAACAGAGGCTAGCCACAAAGAATACTTTTATGAAACATGTAAATATTTATGGGGTGCAACGCGTTGAAGCAAGACCAAGTATACTGAAGAAGTATATTTCCATTATTTAACTCAGCTCGAGAAGGAGTCTAAACCAAATCAGTACTTCAGATGTTCAAATGTGGGCTGTAATGTAATTGTAGCTTTGGATATTCTATCTTCTAACTGACGCATTTACGTAACTTTTGGGGAAAGAAATATGTTATTTACACAAAGTCTACACAAGTACAGCGCGACTAAAGCTTATACGTTTGTGACTAACATTTGCGACGCCTTAGCATGGCTTCCTGTCACCCGACTGGCTCGTAGAATTTTGAGGTGGCCACAAGCTTCTTTGGAAATTATTCTTCTTGCTCTGCTCCACCTAAAAGTCCCTGAAATAATTTTACTTGTGCAGGGCGAAGTAGAAGGCTCAAAACTGGGGCACTCTGTAGCTATTTACTCCTTCAAAGATCGTAATGTGACTGAAGTAAAACATGTACCGAAACTTGTGAATGCGACACCTTAGTGGAAAATTGTAACGCCTCTCAATCCGTGGGGAAGCGCAAATTCGTAGCTTGCTGAAGTAGGCTGAATGTTTATCGGTTTTTGAACTTGCATGCCTGTAAATTTTCATATGACATGCATTTCAAAAATTTCTTTTAATGTACTGTTTATCCAGAGGGTGGACTGTAACTCCGACACTGGTGTGTCCGTACATTCCATTTGGCCTAAATGTGGAATGTAACTTCGTCAGAAAGTAGTAAGTCTTCATTCAGTTAATCATGTTTCTCCAGCCTGCTTTTGCTTATTTTTATAAAAGTCTAAATAAGCTGTTTGACACTTGATGGTAGGTACCGTGCATTCTATAGATTATACTGTGTTAGTCCAACAAGTGCACAATGTAACTGTTAGCAATACCTGTTTCTTATAGCACTGCTACATGTTTCGATATTTACACATCATTCCCGCCAAACATTCACAGAGTAAGCTCCACAAACAGGGATGGGATCCACGGGAATAGAATCTCATATACAATTGATTGTGTATACAGTCACCAACTACATAATAACATATAAATTTATCTCAGTAATTAACCAACTTGATGTACAAATTTTTTGTTTCACAGTAAGTTTACTTCATGCTTTTACATGATTCGAGGATATGTGCTCATCTTCAGGAGGTCAAAATTGCGTTACACAGCCTCTGGTAACTTCACACCTATAGGTGGCCGTCTCGTGCACCTGTGCACGAGACGGCCACCTGTATGTGTTATGATACCAGAGGCTGTGTAATGCAATTTTGACCTCTTGATAATGAGCACATGTGCTCGAATCATCTAGAGGCATGAAATAAACTTATTGTGAAACAAAAATTTTGTGCATCAAGTTGGTTAATTACTGAGATAAATATACTGAGGTGCACGGTCAGCAAAACGTAAAAAAAAAAACATATAAATTATCTGTATTAAAGTCAACATTTTAAAAATTGTAAGCAACCTGAAATATGACGTTTTAATGTCTTAACCTATATTTCATTGTAACAACCACTTGCATAACTGTTGGCATTTAACTTTTTGTATGTATGAATGCATGCATGCATGCATGCATGTATGTATGTATGTATGTATGTATGTATTTATGTATGTATGTATGTATGTATGTATGTGTGTATATATGTATATATGTATGTATGTACGTACGTACGTATGTATGTATTTATATATGTATGTGTGTACGTATGTATGTATGTACGTACGTACGTATGTATGTATGTATGTACTCGTATGTACGTATGTATATATATATATACATAACTTTAGCGTTCATAATACTACACTTCCTAAAGAAGATGTGTAAATATTGAAACATGTAGCAGTGCTATAAGACACAATATTTTTAACAAATATATTGTGGACTTGTTGGCCGAATATATTAAAATCTACTCCCTTATGTCTGTCTTACCAAGTCTGCACCAGCGTTATTCAGAGTTCAATCCACCACATTGCCCTTAGATTTGCGTCTTCTTTTTTTATAACTTACGTTTTTTTCCGTTATATCCGCTTATAAAGCACTTTTCAACAAAAGTGTTGTGTTTGTTACTGTAATTGTTTACACACTACAAAGAAATGTCAAAGATGCAGATAGATCTTCGTTGTTTTTTATATTACCCTCACATGCTTCGTCACATTTTCTGTCATAAGCAAATCCATGTTCAGCATTAACAGTAGATTGGTGACAGAAGCAGAATTGTATACTGTGCGGTTTTTAGTACGAAAACAAGTTGAGGAATGGCCAATATGCAACCATGTTCATAAACTGCTTATCGTCAGCCTTAGTTATTTATTTAGTTCTCCGTGAAGAAATGAAAGGACATAAATTGATCAGTGAAATGTATCGGGGCAGAATTAGCTTACCTTCTCTTATACTGAAATGAGAGGAAAATGGAGTAATTTCACCAGGGCCTACACACAAACACACACAGAGAAATTCAACAAATTGCAATGTAATGCATTGTTTTTACTATGAGGGAAAGTTAGAAATAATCTGCGGTAGTTCTTATGTGCAGCTGTCAATGGGCATGATGATCCAAGAACGAAATGCATTAATAATTTGAGAATAGACATTCTAAATTATATATGAGAATTCATCAACGAAGAAACATTTTGTTTAATTCAGTAACGGCCTTACAAATAAAACAGTTCGATTAATTCGGTAACTACACACCTTACAAAGAATTTGTTTAATTCATTTACTACACATTGCAAACAGACATTGCTTAATTCGGTAATCTTGCAACTAAACAGTTTGTTTATGCAGTAACTACCTTACAAACAAACAAACACATTTTGACGTTTTGCTGACCGTGCATCTCAGTATATTTATCTCAGTATTTAACCAAATTGATACACAAAATTTGTTTCACAATAAGTTTTATTTCATGCCTCTACATGTTTCGAGCACATGTGCTCATCATCAGGAGGTCAAAATTGCATTATACAGCCTCTGGTATCATCACACCTATAGGTGGCCGTCGCGTGCACGGGTGCCGTGCGGTGCACGAGACGGCCACCTATAGGTGTGATGATATCATAGGCTGTGTAGTGCACTTTTGACCTCGTGATGATGAGCAAATGTGCTCGAAACATGTAGAGGCATGAAATAAAACTTATTGTGAAACAAATTTTGTGTATCAATTTGGTTAAATACGGAGATAAACAAACAAATGTTTAACTCAGTAAGTTATTCGAAGAATAAATCCGTATCTTTTGTGATATTAGAACATATTACATAATGGATTTTTTTGCGAAATGATTACTTTATGAATTTTTCAAGCGATGTACGTGTATTAGCCACTGGACTTTAAAACGGTTACAAAGAAGCAGAAATTTTTGATTCGGGTGAGTTGGACTTCAGAAAATAAAAGCCCCTGGAACAACACATTCTTTTCATAATATTGAAAGCACCGTGGAGAATACGGAATAAACTGTGAAGTGGCTCGATGAATTTAACACAACAACATCATTGTGTTTTAGAAGTGGTGTCACAGCATCTTTCTAACTAGCAGTCGTTTTCATGCGTGTCACTGTAAAAACTGTAATTTAGGTAGAGCAAAATCGATTAGCACCTGCGTTCAGAGCCTTATAATAAGTATTCAAAAAGCATTCAGTGGCCCTCAATTTACTGTTGTTTTGTAGGAACAAAGGAGTCCAATTTTAGGATATCCTTTAGCAAGCTTTAAAATTTCTGGTTCTAATAATTCTATATTCTTATTTACATCCTCGTGTATTCTAGACTGGGGTGAAACCCACAGCTCTTCAAGAAGATTATAGCAGGTAGTGACGAATTTAATTGCCTTTTGACTATCTCACAGACGTTAGTAGCATAAATGCGTAGCGACATTCTGCTCATATTCGCATTGATGTATACCTATATGACGTATCTCTTGAGGTTATGTTCGTGACGCTGTCAAATTATCCTTTTCGTGATAACATTAGAGGAATTATATCTCATTATGGCAATATGCAACTACACCAATTAGATCACATCATCGTATGGTTATAAATTATAACACATAGTTGCAGGTATTATCTCGGTGTAGAAATATATGTCCACCGTTCAATAAAAGCAGATGTTTTCCCTGACGTCATACCATAAGCATGTAGCATTAAAGATTCTGCACTGCATAACAAAGTATAATTCGCAAAAGTGTAATGATATATGCCATTCAATTTTTAACGTTGGTTTTTAAATCCGAATTCCTAAGTCTAAATTCGTTATGCATAAATTTTCAGTCCTGCAAATCCTGTGCTTTTATTGCATTGTTTACGAAAGACGTGTAAGTGTATACAGGCAATTCTGTAACATAAATTCCATTTCGTTAATATATCTGTATGTTGGGGGGTTCTGCATGCTTTGTCATAGAATGTAATATTTCTTGTTGAAATTTTATTATTTTCTCAAGTTTTAATGTAGCCAGTAGTAGGAAGGAAACTATCACGACCATTGCCAATATCATCATGATTATCTTAGGATGTAAATTACTATTTCCTTAACTGAAGAATCAAAAAACCAACTTGATGCAACTTGATATTTTATTGTACTTCTTATAGGCTCAACATGATTCGGGCATTACTATGCCCATCATCTGGAGCTCGCGACTGTGATATTGATTACCACATTGGTCGTCTCGTTCTTGGTTTGCTGTATGTTGGAGGTTAGGTGCGGTTAGGCTGGAGTAGTGTCCGGGCTGCAGGCCGGACACTACTCCAGCCTAACTGCAATGACCAATGTGATAAACAACATCACAGTCGCGAGCTTCTGATGATGGGCATAGTAATGCTTGAAACATGTTGAGCCTATGAGAAGTACAATAAAATATCAAGTTGCATCGAGTTTGTTTCATGATTCTTCAGTTATCATAATGATGCACGGTCCAATAAACATCAGATTAATATTTCGTTATTGGTTATATCTATGATATTTTCATTAATTTCTGATTATTTTAAATTTATTGCATATTATCTTCAAGTTTTACACCTTCTTCATACTGCCAAAAGTGTAACTTGTAAGAATGCTTACATATTCATACGTAAACAATATTTCTAACCTCATTGTTTCATTATGCATTAAAATGAAGCAGACAACCGTAAGAAAATTTTCTCACGGTCGCCCTGTTGTTCTGTCACATCCTGCTAGCGCATTACCATTACTACATTTCCATATATTTTCAAGATTCGTTACCATAATCAACATAATTTCTTGTAGCTCAGCACTTCATTTCGATGAGATTGCCACTATCGCTTCAAAATGCGTTATTTTGCCTGAATTATTAATGTTAATTAAAGGAAATTACAAGTTTGGTTTGGCCGCAAATGGCAAAATCTTTAAACGAAATTTAGTCAATTTCGGCCAGTTCATTTAGGTTTTAAAAAAGCGTACACGCTTGCAGTACAGTGTGGTATTCTCTTAAGGCTGCTTTGTGGCTGAGAAGGATAACTAATTGAAACTGAATTTGATATAGAATATTTTGTTATTATACATATTGATATGTTACAGTTTTAAAATTTATTAATTTCTAAAATGTTAAAATGTATGGGTTTATCTCCCACTTTTTAAATTTTACTGCAGTCTTTTAACTAATTATTAATATGGGTCCCAAAAGTTGCCAATGTAATTTTATTTTGTTTGAAGTGGTTTTGGTTTCCATGCAATATTGGTGAGAAATCAGTTGGGTTTGAAGCGCCCCCGAACTGATAATACAGATACTTCTGTATGAATGGTTTCGGATGTTATAGCTGGTAGGGGTGGCGTTTTGTGTTTCATAACTTTTCATTCGATAACCTTTATTTTGTGGTGATATTACTAGTAGCAGCCAAATGACTTGAAAATTTTAGTCCGCAAAATGTTTTGAAACTCAGTATAATGTGTTGCATTTTATTTTCACTCTCTTCTCTCTCTCTCTCTCTCTCTCTCTCTCTCGTCATCGAGGTTCAGTGAGAATGAGATTGGATATGTTATAGTAATGTTCTCTCACTTCATACAAATAGTGCTGAACCAAATCATTTAAATTTTCAGCTATTTCCTCCTCTTTCATTTTACCAACATCCCGTACTATCCCCCAAAACCGAGAATTTTGTTGTTGTTTGGCGACGAATTAGTAGCAAATGCACTTTACTGTAACCCTCTTTTCTCCCGCCCCTTGGGTTTACAGTCTAAATGGAACTAATTCGTAAAATCAGAATTTGATGTGCGTGCTGTATGTGAATAAATGGCATTACCAGTCCATTACTCAACTGTCGGCTTAACCGCTGTCAGATATGTTTGCTACATAAGTCTGCTGCAGTGTGAAATGCTGATTACAGCGTGCTGGTATCGTTGTGCTTCACCTGACACTAGATGAGCCAGCCAGCAGACCTTTATAACAGTTCATCGTACAACTTGGAATTCTGTTGGGGGAATTACTGTTGTGTCATACAAAGCGCTTTGTACTCTCGTCTCAATATCGGTTACAACGAACATTTCACCTAGGAATTAGCAGGCAACTCCACCACCTTTAAAATACCCCACGAAGTCTTCGTAATGCGTTTTCTCCGATGCACGATATCGCAGGCGTTTTTCCACATATCATGCAATACTCGGCAGTTCAGATCGTGGCCGAATGTCTCAGACTGCTTCATCTTTATTTTTACCATGGCCCAAAAGCCCTAGAGGGCTAAGGCCTCCTCATTTTCTAGGGTTCATGATCGCACTCAGACACGACACAATCGGTAAGACTCCTCTGGACGAGTATTCAGTCCGACGCGTAGATTTCTGCTTGACAACACACAACACTCATTAGAGACAAACGTCCATGCCCCCGGCGAGATTCGATTCCACAATCCCAGCAAACGAGTGCCTGCAGACTCACGCCGTAGACCGCTCGGCCACTGGGATCGGCAGACTGCTTCATATGGCTTCCTAAAGTTAGGGAATAAACCATCAGAGAACTGCATGTGAGATGAGAGAAACTTCATTGTTTGTGAAGCCCAAATACAAGAACGCCTGAAGGAAAGAACAGGTGAGAAGCAAGTGAAATTTAACTACAGTGCTGACCAGATTGAAGACGTCACCCACCCAGATCAATGTAATTCATATACAATACCATAGAAGTTTGTAGCAGTATATTAAACTTACAGAATGTTTAGTTTAACGTGTATTGTTAAAACTGTTGTATCGTATTGAATTTTGTTTTTACTGCTTCATCTTTGCTGTAAAAAGAGGCTCCTGTATAGTAGGGACTGGCAGTAGCTATGCAGTTCCTAGTTTGTATGATGTAGCAACGTGGCTCAACAAGAGCAACTAACGGCTGGAAATTAAATTTCATTTGTTTCTTGATATAAGAGAAATTTATGAAACCTAAATATCGTAGAAAATAACGTCTGTAGTAGATCTTCATTGTACCTACTTTTTAAGGATTACAAGTTAGAGGAAGGCTTAAGAAATCCGCGGAAGAGAACGAAGAGGTTCAATACTGACCGTCAGGACACTGTTGAAATATGTGTCTCTCTGACCGTCAGGCAAATTCAGTTGACTTGTGAAGTCAGTGGTAAGATCATACTGTCTAGGAAGTGTATTATCACCACGCGCGCGCATATAGCTAGCCCTTAAGTTCCCTAGACAACCTGATGATGGCCAATACAGCCCGAAACATGTAGTTGTTTACATCACAGTCATTAAATACACCTCAGTGATTAAGTTGTGTTTGACTACATACCTTTTCCTAAGATCATACTGTTCTTGTTTTTACTTAAAGCGCTGAGCGACGGTGACTTTGTGGGTTATATCATCAATTTTTGTAGCTTCGTGAAAAGCTCCTGTTATTGACTGCTGCGAAGACGAAGCGCCAAAATTAGACAAGTGTGCACTGGGATCAGTAATATTCACTGATGACTATAAATAAAAGTACAGCATCCATGAATGTGATGCTTCTCGGCATGTAGGTCCCTCCGGTATTGTAAGTCTTTAGCTTGACTGTTAAGAAAAGAGTTAAATTTCCAGAAATTCTGGATATTCGGGGCGGCATAATGGGCAAAAGAGCTAGTAAGTAGAAGCTTGTGCGTGGTAAGCTATAGTTATTGCTGAGAAGTGCAAAAATGTTTTGGAAGAATGCCTGAAAGCAGCCATTAGGAACAACTTTCAACGGACGCGGAATTGAATTTCATGGTTGCGCAGTCGAACGTGTTAGCATGGCATTCGATAAATGTGTCAGTCTATTTCGCCTATCTTCCGTAAAAGCAGAATCCGGAATTTTCAAAAGTTTTTGATTGTTACTTTTTGTCAGATGAGCTGTTAATCCATAACTTCTGACATCAAGTCACTGGAGAGGCCTGAAAATAATCCATGTTAAATCGATCAAGAGACTGTTTTCCTGTTATGAGGATGTAGGAAATACAAGCAAAAACTTTGCCATCAGTCAGTGCATTTGTGTTACTGTGAACTTAGGCGTTTCTGGGGTTTAATTCAGGATACTGTCTGTGCCCCTCCCTCTTTTGATGACATGACAGGGTAGGTAAAAATTGCCTGTACAAAAAGTGACTACGACTAAATAGAAAAATTGTGGCTTAAATTTTAATCTATCGTTTCATTTTGCTTGAAACTTCCGTGAAACAAATATTGCAATTTATAAACTTTTGTAAAACGTCTTGGGTGGATATTTGAGTTTGTTTTGATTTCTTAAGGCTACGTTTAAATGGCCTTTGGTCAATAAAAGCTGAATGATCTGCAGACTGTCTGCGGACGGCCTGCGTCACAGAACAGTGTTTTAGTGGTTGTCATTCGTGGAGCCATGTCTGTCCAGTGGAAGAGACGAGGAATGCTTACGGATTTCGGTGGGGAAATCTGAATGGAAGAGATTGATATGAAAAGCAGGTGTTGGTGGGAAGATAATATTAAAATATGTTGTAAAATAATGGATTTGGGGAGTGTCCGCCGAATTAGTGCAATATCGGCTGTTGCGAAATGAAATTCAGACTTCCAGGACTGGAGACTCTTGACAATCTGAACTTCTCAACAAGAAGAGTGTTCCATGCTTTTTGGTGAGTCATTGCTAGGCGAGTCTAAATGCTGAAACAAGAAAACGCATTGTAGTATCATATGTTTGTTTGTTCTTGGCGCGACAGCCCCCCCCCCTCCCCAGTGGGCCCGGGCCTCCTCATTCACGAGGTTCCCAGATCACACACAACGACGCACCACAGTCGGTAGGAATCCTCTGGACGAGTGATGAGCTCGTCGCAAAGACATCTACTTGACAACACACACAAAACTAACAACAGACAATGTCCATGCACCCTGTGGGATTCGAACCCACAATCTCAGCAGGCGAGCGGCTGCAGACCTACCCCTTAGACCGGGAGGCCACTGGGACCGACGTAGGATAACATGGTGACTTTTTTTTTACATTCATTGTTCCGTGCATCATTGTAATTCTTTAAAATAACCAA
>Ga0136643_10015162_pt1 | contig 11583 bp, 3 predicted proteins | sample TergutLab28metaG_FD_96883 | JGI IMG/M metagenome (GOLD analysis project Ga0136643, IMG submission 96883) | Labiotermes labralis P1 segment gut microbial communities from Petit-Saut dam, French Guiana - Lab288 P1 (version 3) (version 3) | ecosystem: Host-associated > Arthropoda: Insects >...
CGAGGTCGAATCCTATAGTAGTAGTCATTTTTCCATTCACCATGAAAACCTCATAGATCACGTTATCTGAAATTGTTCACATGTAGGACTAGGTGGAGTAGGTTTTGTAATTGCGTCGGTTGATGAATCGATGCAAATGATTAATTTGGAACATTCACAGTTGAGAAAATTTTAGAAGTGACTTTTTTACGCCGAATATGTAAAATGCGTAGTGGCCTATTTTAAGGGATATCTTTGACCATACGAGTGTAAAAGATATTAAGTCTGGGTGGTATGGTAATTAATGTGACTGATTAAAATTGTTGGTTATAAGCGGACAGAAGTAATTTGTCTGGATATCCCAGTCATTATGTGAGAGGACAGAAATATTTGGTCAGGACAGTACCGAATTCCTTGCCACCCAGTGGCATATCTGTAGTACTGGACAGTTCACGAGACATGACGATGATACTTATATTACCGTTTGAATAAATAACACAGTGAAACATGTCTTACAAGACTGGGAAGCGCTTATCAATTGTGGACATATGCAAGTTGTGTCTAGCTAAGGGCAAATAATTAACTTCAACTAAACGAAGGAAGTGGTGTGTCTCAGCGTAATTACTAGTCGCAATAAATAAAGAAAACAGGATGTCGATCCTAATGGCTGTAAGAATGTTACGGACTTTGTGACAATCTTAAAGTTGTGGCTGTAAGGAGTTTAGTGATTAACTGCATTAGAATGAAGGGGACAGCGTCCCGCTACTTGTACCAAACCCGCTCGCCTCTATCTTAACTCGGCGGGAGACTATGGTAATGTGACATGTTAGGTTCTTGCAGAGGAGGCAGTTAATTTCTTGACTGCGTGGCACCCTGCCACGATAAACATGTCGCCACACACACACACACACACACACCATGTCTCCAGAGAGACCCAGCCGGGTCACCACAACGGCTCCAGGCTTCAGACTACTAGGCTTACTTCTGAGTATGTTCTTCTCAGCCGTTAACACTCTTTGCTGACTCAGGACAGGTATCTTATTAGAGCTAATATTTTTTTAGGAGTGTACACATCCCCGCAGAGTGCCTATTCAAATCGCGATGTCCTGCTGTCTGTACGCATGTAACAACATGAGAAACGACGAAAGAAATTTGATCAAATTTGACTTTGGAAATTGTTATAAAAATCTGTGAAGTTATTTTAATTATCTTTATATGGAACATCCCAGTTGGTTTAACAATATTCGAAATATCGATAGATAATGTATTTGAATTTTCGTGGTCTAGTGGTCTCAATGACAACTGTACACAAAGAGCTACATTTGTGGTAAGACCCTACACGCACCGGGAACAGAACTGGATACGTGCTTACTTTCCATTACAGTGTAATTGATCATGCTGCTACAGTCGTTACTGTGTTGTAATTTGAACGCCTGTGTCGAGACAGGCGAGATAAAAGGCTCGGAAATGGCTAACACTCTGGGTATGTGTAGAAATTTTCCAATTGGCATGGAGATCAGGCTGAGTTTCACGGTTCTGTGGCCTTAGGTGGGTTTCTCGTGCCCGTTTTGGCTATCAGGACATGTGTGGAATGTTAGGGGAATGTCAATTTGCGGGAGGCAACTACAGTATTTGGAGAAATTTCTCCTGCAATGCCGTTTAATTAAAAAATGTCATGGCGACTATCCGAAGCAATATTGCTCCTTACTGCACTACAAAACAAGGGACAGCGTTTGTAACATAATGATTTTGTAGCATGTTTGTTTATATCCGGATATTTAAGTTGCAAATGTTCTGTTCACCTAGTTTTGTGAAATTATAGAAGTTTGATTTTGTGAAGCTGGTATTGGAACTTGTAGGAACCTAAAATTTAAATACAACTTTCCAATATTGAGAAAGAAAAAACGCCTGGCTAATTCAACAAACTCATTCATTATTTTATGCTAAAATATGTCAATATAAGAAAAGGTAAATCAGTCCCATTACAGGCCCGAGGTGCCCAGAAAGTTCCAGGTAGTTAAGGTTCCCAGATTACGTGACAATGGCCCAAGATGGTGGTAAGGTTGTCAGCCTTACGCACCGGCCGCTTTTATCCCCAGGAAATACTCCTGGGTACTCATTTCTGTTAGAGGCTGAGTCGACCCCAGGGCCATAGTGCGGCCGGAAGTATTATGTCAATGAAAACTTCCAATGACACCATCTGGAATCGAACTAGCAACCTTCCGATTTGTAGTACAGAACCTTAACCACTGTGCTACCGCGGTCCCCATCAATATAAGTAGGCCTCCCAATTCTTCACATTACTTTTCAAAACTCCATTTATAGAAAGGCACTGTAAGGAGTGAAATTTCTTGTTTATGCGTCTCGTAATCGGTGCTTGTAACGTCTTGCAGTTGTAATAATATGCTGCATATTTTGTAATGCATTCTCTGAACAACGCAGGCAATAAGAGGGCACATTATTCCCTGAACTGACACACGTGTAAGTAACAGACATCGGATTATTGCCACACTGGGCTTTAGATATTCTGCGTGGAACGCCTTATTTGTAACACATCGCCACTGTAAGTTTTTATATTATAACAATTGCTCGTGTCTCTTCACTCCCCCCCGCCCCCCCCCCACCAATCATATTCCTGGACACTCTTATGCCTCGTTAACCGCCGTGTGCGGGGATGCGTACATTTGATATTACCGAATGTGCAGCCGTTTAGGGCATAATGTTAAGTGCATGAGGTTAAGGTGATGTGCCGCTTGCCGTTAATATTAAAATTGATGTGGGAAAATTGGGATCGGTTGTGAAGACGTAAGCCCTCTATACTCAGGTAATATTACACATTTTATAATGGTATGAATTGAGATAATTAACTGGTTAACTAATAGTCTGTGAGTATAACAAGTGTGCTCAATACGGCTACAATAAAAGCCCGTCATTGGTTACGATCTTAGGGTAGCCGGTTCCAGGATTTGCTGGAGTGATGTTCATAGAGCGATAAGGTTATTATTACGTGTATTGTTGCCTTGCAATGCGATGCAGTGTTTCTGTTTTCTTCTTGAAAGTCCAAGTTTCTATATTAAAGGGGCTTTCTTGCCACAGTCGTATATACTTTTCTTGTCTACCCATCTTTGTCACATTTAACCCCATAGATTTCTGCACATCTGTAATCAGAGACCTGTATACATTGCTGCCTGTATCTTTGTACTGTGGTCTGTACTGCCGAGTCCCTCAGCTCTGCAAAGTTAAAATATGTGTGGGCATTTTCGTACTTAGATTTCATACACTTAGAGCTACGCTGTTCCCGCAGAGTCAGAGACATAGTTTCAAAACTTAAATCGAAACTGCCAAAAGAGCTTTTTTTCCTACACAATTTTAGTGTTCTGGAAAGTACACGATGTGACAGTAGTACCTGAAGTGAACAGCGAAGGTGTTTCCCCAGTGCATTAATTACACACCTCATTTCTCTGTGTCATTCAATCCAGATGTTCCCATGGGGCGTTTCAAGGACCGCCATGCAGCTGTTTTGCCCAAGAGGCAATGGCATTGAAACCTTCATGGTGAGATGTTATTGTATTTTCACTACACTTGCTATTGTATTTCATTGTACTGATGTTTGAAAGTTATAAATGTAACTGTTTCAGTTTAACATTTACAGCACAGCGCTGAAAATGTTCAACAACAGGCAGAAAGATGCAAATGCTCAGGAAAGATAGTTGAGGAATGAAAGACCAACTTGATGTCACTTACTATTTTATTTCACTTCTTATGATCTCAACATGTTTCGAATATTAATATATCCATCAGCAGGAGCTTGCGACTGTGTTGTTGAAATACCACATTGGTCGTTTTGTTCTCGGTTCTTTGTATGTTGGAAATCCTGCTGATGGATATATTAATATTTGAAATATGTTGAGTACATAATAAGTGGAATAAGTGGCATCAAGTTGGTCTTTTATTCTTCAACTATTACAATGATGCACGGTCCAATAAACATAAGATTCAAAAAAAGCTCAGGAAAGAAATTTTGGTTAATTCCAGTATCATGCTAAAGCTATATAATTTCAGTAACACGAAAGATATAGATCCTGATTTAAGCACATCCTCTTTCTTAATCATTTTGTAATGGACAGAGTGATATTGGGACGCGTTTTCCTCTGAATCATTTAAGTATCATTCGATCATTGCACCATATTCATATTTCATTTATCTACTGCCAACGCTGTTTCATCTTAGCAAACGATGGTTCCGTTACTTAAAGCACTACTCTATTTCTAAATCAGTGTTCAACGCCTCAGTGTCTCGCATTAGTGGAACTTTGGCTGCAGGCTTCTCCGAAATGTATTTGATAATTTGTCCCTATGATCATATGGACATAGCAGTTTTATAAATATCATTACACGCTCTCGCAATTGTACCAGTTAAATTCAGTTAAATACAACGCAAGACTTAAAATTATTTTAATATGGATTTCCTGTTTACGCCGTTCTTCGTAAGTGATCCTCATTAATACATTTTTGACAATAATATGTTTGTCATCCCAAGTGCCTCCAATTTTTCGGCTTAATCTTCACGCAGATGATCTGCTCTCCATCATGGCACCCAAAAAGTTGACCTCAAGTACGTAAGAAAACAAGTTCCCTTTCGAAGCCAAAATTAAAATGACTTTAAAGAATATTTGCCTGTCACTAAAGTTTGTCTGTTTGGAGATTAGCAAAGAAAAAGGACAGGGATATATTTTAATAAAAACTTCTGTAACTTTGATGTTGGAAACACATGTTTACTTCTCTACCGAATTCACAGCAGAATAGCAGTGAACATGTTTCTGAAGCCACTTTTCTTTCTTCCTCATCGACTTATTGTCAGCAAGCAGGACGCCGTGTATCATGGACTATACGCCTGCACTTGCACTCGCAAGGTCTCAAGATGAATTGTTATCAAGAGTAATCTAAACTTACGTCTAATGCAAGAATTTCGACTCTAAATTATAGAAACAATTTGAACAATGAATTTTGCTTGAATTATACTTAAAGTAACTTGCTATCTAACAGATAACAATGTGCGTCTTTGTTGTAAGGACCAAGAGGCTAATGTGTTTGGGAAAATGGTCGCTGCATGTTCTGAGAATTGTAAGGAACGGATAATTCGTATAGGCGAAATGAGTCGTGTTCGAATATTAGAAATACTTTGTACATGTCGTTAACATTATGCTTTAAAGGGTTTATGAGTTGTGGGAATGGAGACGGATATTTCAATGTACGTAACAAGTAGAAGGCTTATGAACTTTTCAAGTGATACTTCGGCACTGTCCTTTCATTTTGTTGATCAAGCATGTGTCAGAAATCCCCTCAAGAATCTAGTCGCATTATTTATTATCTTAAATACAATTGTGTGCGATTCACTAGCCCGCAATTTAACTCTTTAAACGCCGAGTTAAATCCCATCTGCCATTTGCTGGCATTATTAGAAGCTCGCCGTATTCTCCACGTTAGCAGGATAAGGGTTAACAGGGACTTCGTTGCTGTATTTTATTTTAGATGGGCCGCTTACGTGACACAACATTAGTGCTGTTATACCAAAACCATAATGGAATGATACAAGTTTTACCCAGTTCTGAGCTGTGAATATTTATTACATTCAAATACTTCTTCGCAATTCCGATATATAATTAATCCAAGAATACACATACAGATGAATACTTATAGAACTGCTGTATTCTTTTATGTGACACCGTGTTGTCCGGTAGAAAAGTGCCAAGGGACTTGAAGCCAATAATTTAAATTTATATAATAGCAAATAAATTATTCATTGCAGTATAAATATGCTAACACATAAATTGCTTAAAGTGCAATATTTAATATTGTTATGTTTCTTTAATTTTTAGTGTCCAAAGAACTAAACTCCTCCACTGGTCTAAATGCTGCCATATTTGTGTTACTGAAAAGTAGATGTCGCACAGAAGTAGAAAAATAGCGACCTTGTAGAGAATGACCTACTTTGTACTGATACAGAAGAATCGGGTTTTTAGTAGCTAATTGTGTCAACTGTACGCCATCGTAATGTAGTAACTTTGTGAAATTCACCTCATATACAGTCAGCTCTGCTATAAATCGATAGTTTCCTTGTGATGAGACCTCGCGTTTTAAAAAATCATGTAACAATAAAGGGAGGGATCAGAAAAAATATGGTCTGTCATCCAACCGTACACCTTCCCACTGGTCACTGAAATCGCGTAACAGCCAACACGTGTGCTAAAGTCTGCGTTATGCACATAACGTTCACCTGTCTATCAATCGCTCCGTAGCCAGTTCGTCTTAACGAAACACGCGCAGTAGCAGAATAGACTCTATTACAGTTCTAAGTCATATTGTGGCAGATGCATACACAAGAACAGAATTCAGTTTGAGATAGGAGAGAAGCGTAGAAAAACATTGAAAGGCCTCTAGATGGTCAGTTCAGATGGGGAAGTAACGGGGGGTTGGTAGGGACTGTGGTAGGTATGTGCATTCTGTTGTGGTCTATCAGAAGTTTAGGAAACACTGTTGATCTTAACGGCAGTTGATTTGCAACCTATAGCAGGAAAATAAAGACCGCCAAGTTATCTCTGCAGATAAAAATGTTGTGGTCAATGTGCTGTGAATCTTGTTTCTTTAATGGTAAGCAGAAGGCAAATTTGTTCTGACGTGATGAAATGGAAGTAGCGGAATTGTCGGTACAAGATATTATGCATTAATCTCTCCGTTTAAACTAGAGCTCATGAAGTGCCTGTACACTCATCGGTTTCGTAAGAAATCCTCACCATTTACAATATAAATTTGTACGTGTCATGACCGCAATCAAGGCAACTCGTCCTTCTTCGTTTCTAAGCACTTGTTGATGATCTGCCCTTTACAAGTATCCTGTATATGGCCATTTATGGCTGTGAAAACACCGTGTCACCGTTTGATGACCCCGAGCAACAAAAGTACGCCGTGACATGTAGCGAGAGTGGCGGATTAATAACACTGAAGTGTAAGTGACAGTTCGTCGCGCGGTCTGCGGCGTGGATCTGCGGCCGCTCACTTGCTGGGTTTGCGGGTTTGAATCCCGTCCGGGACTTTGATGTTTGTCTGTTGTTAGTGTTGTGTGTTATCAAGTAAATTCTCTGCGTCGGGTTGGTCACTCGTCCAGAGAATTCGGACCGAATGTGGTGTGCCCGAGTGTGGTTATGCAGCCTCGATGTTGAGGAGGCCCTCGTACGCTAGGGGTGGTTGTGCCACGGAAAAAAGTTACAGTACTTGAAAGGTTACTCTCTTTTGGAATGTGACAACATGTAGTCTTGTAGCCGATTTTCTAGAACGTTGGTACATAACTACCAAACTTCACGGTGTCAAATTCCACTAGACACCGCTGTCCAAAAACTTCCGTTCAAAGGAATAAACTCCGGTTTTTTACAATCATATCACAGAATAATGGCTGATATATTCCGTACAAACTAAAAATTTTACTTCGTACCAATATCACCGTTTGAATTAAAATTTCAGTTTTTCCATATAAATCTTGTGTCCAATTTTTGTAACTGTCGTGTAGGGAAAAAGAGTGTCATACGCTCCGGGATTTTGATTTTGAGAGACTCTCTTCGCTAACAAAGTAAGAACAGGCTAATTGTAAGAAATGTAAGTAATAAAAATCACGTAAAATTAATTCAGGGGTTACAAAATTACCCCAAAAAATTATTACAAAGAATTGTCGAGCGTAATGCATTTATTGTATCCAGTGACTTTTCATGAGCATAAACATAGCTAATGCCACCAGAAATGGCTCAGTTACTTTAGCTGTCACAGTCTGTTTATTTCATAACTAATATATTATGAATTATCGGCGTAAACATACAAATATTGAAGAAACCAAAAAATTGCAAAAGTTTAGTTCCTTCTGGAATTGTGATGTGATGTGTTAACATATCGGTAGTTTTTTTTAAGCTCATGGTTCAGTGCATCGTAATTCAGTATTAATAAAAATCCTACTTATAAACTTACAAACTTCTGCGATATTATATACCTAGACTTTCGTAAATATTTTTTGATGTTTTGCTGACCGTGCATCTCAGTATATTTATCTCAGTAATTCACCAAATTGATGCACAAAATGTTTGTTTTACAATAAGTTTATTTCATGCCTCTACATGTTTCGAGCACAGGTGCTCATCATCAGGAGGTCAAAACTGCATTACACAGCCTCTGTTATCATCACACCTATAGGTGGCAGTCTCGTGCACCTATAGGTGTGATGATACCAGAGGCTGTGTAATGCAGTTTTGGCCTCCTGATGATGACCATTGTGCTCGAAACATGTAGAGGCATGAAATAAACTTATTGTAAAACAAAAATTTTGTGCATCAAGTTGGTTAATTACTGAGATAAATATTTTGTAAACATGTTAATGTACCGCCACCCATTACTATCAGAAGTTAACAAACCAACACACACTGTCAGTTCATTCCAGTTAATCCTTGTATTTTACAGTATGACCTGCACCGGAGGCTGCGGTTACAGTTTTTAGTACTCCTGATGATGGGTGCTGTGACACCCGAAATATGTAGAGTGATTTTGCAGTAAATAAATATCTGCATACTGTTGCATCTGGTTGGATTTGTATTAACATATCGGTAGTTTTTTTCGCTGTTTTCATATTTACCGAATGTGTGATGTCAATTGATAGATAATTTGTCTATATAAAGCAAGAAATTAATTTACATTAATAATGTTGTATTGAGTACCCGTCGTATTTGGATTTTATATGGCATCGTCATTCGGGGTACACAGTTTGAAGGCTGTTTTTTCGTATCTTACAGGGTCTAGTATATAATTAATATAATCTAACCCGTTCCTTATATAAAACTGTCTCATACAATTGATATTATTAGAGAAATGTGCCGTATATTCTTAACTATTTTTATATTATGTTACTAAGAATTAATCTAACAATTAAGTGTATGACGTTTAGAGCTATATCGTTGGGTTACTATATGGTCCATTTGTACAAACTGCATCTAAATTGGTTTTGATAAACCACGAAGACTATTACAGTAACGTAATATTACATCTTTGAAGGTCGTAAATTTAATTTAAAAGAATTTATTCCATATTAGTATGACATATAACTCTACAAATTAGGCTACGTTTACGAAAACTGTTTAAGAATACCATATACTCGTATATAAATATAGTGCATGTATCAGTAATAAAGGGTATTGTAAGGTAATATTATATGTAGCATGGGCTAGGTTATGTTTCTAGTGTACTAGATCCTCTGAAATTTTAGGAACCACTTTCAAAATGCTTATTGGAAATAATGATTTTACCTTTTAAAAACGAAGAGCAATCTGCTTTTTTATAAGGAACCAGTCCGTACCGCGCAGTAAACACTTCCCACCACGGTCATAAAAGCTATTAATTTAATGATGTATAAAGCAAATGTCGCTGTATGTTCTGAGATCCGTACAAAACACTCAACGCAAAGCGAGCACCGTGTAGAATTTTTGAATGTTAAACCTGGAGTTACGTAAAGAAACCGCCAGGCTTTAAAGGGTTAATAATATAGTGAAATATATTGGGCATTGATTAAAATAATATTAGTGAGTATTGCGTGTTTTAATATTAATGTTATCTATAAACCTGGACCTTAATTGGCAGCTCTCAGAACCATTCGTCTAAACAAAAAAGAGTTTAGAGGGACAACTTTTATTTCTTCATTTTCCTCTTCACTTTGCCCGGTTTCAAACTCCGATCGTGTTCATCTTTTAATTGTTTTCGAAGAAATTAATCGAAGTAAGTTTGTCCGCAAAGACAGGGAAGAACAGCCTGTTCCTCTGACTTTCGCAGCGTCTAATTAACGGAAGTGAATTGCAAAGCTTGTCTCTTGGGATATGTCACTTGATATGTCGCTTGATACAGTAGCTTATTACACCCGGTGGCAGTTTCTGCCCCACAAAAATTGGACTAGTCTTACCTTCACTCCAATGGATTCACAGCTACTTTTGTTGTCAGTTGAAAATTTAATTACCTGGTGGGGTTACAGAGCAAAAGCAATTTTCGTCAGTGTCAGGAACTGATGTGGTGGTGCAAAACGCAAGGATCGTGACGTTACAAAAGTAATAAACTAAATTCAATTGATGAAACTTGTCAATCACATAACTGTTATATGCAGAACCTGAGTTACGGTGCTGCTGTTTGTCATTACAATAATACACTGACTGTGAGTATCAAATAGGCACTGTGCACTTTGCGGCGTGCACAGTCGGTTAATTCTACGTAAAGGAATACTCACTTTATTCTAAGGATCATAAAGAAACATCCAATACGTTCTGTGGGAAAATTTCAGAATGTTTAAATATTAAAATAGGTGGTATGTATGGTAATCGATGTTCTTTGAAGGGCGAGAATCTTGACTGTCAGTAAAAGCAGTCCCGTTACAGGCCTGGAGTGGCCCAGAGGGTTCCAGGAAGTTAAGGTTCCCAGATTTCATGACAATGGCACAGGATGGTAGTAAGGCTGTCAGCCTTACGCACCGACCGCCTTTACCCCCAGGAAATGTTCCTGGTACTCATTTCTGTTAGAGACTGAGTCGACCCCGGGGCCATAGTGCGATCGGAAGGATTTTATGTCAATGAAAAATACACTGACACTAGCTGGGATCGCTTGACTGTCAGTGGAGCAGTAATTTTCAAGAATCCAATAGACGCTCACCTGGTCAGGCTGTGTCCCACCCTCTTTTAACTTAAAGCTTACTACAGGAACATATACAAAGCCAGACAATTTCAGTCCGCTTGCTTATTGAATTAACTACCATTTGAATAGTATCTTTCCATTTACGCCTGTTTCTTAAGTGGCCTGCTTCCTTCATGCTGTCAGACAAAACGCGTTGTAGACATTTCTCATATTTTCCAAGCGCGTTACTGTCATGCTTATACATAACTTTACTATTCGGTGGGTATTAGATACAAATTACAGATCCCCTCAATGTATATCAATGAGAAGTCCCCTCTTAAGCCCCCTTTCACAGGTACACATGTTGCCCTCAGCAACTTAAAATCAGATCCTCAAAATGTTATAAAAATCAGGTTACATAACAGTTTTGCTCACAATCGGAAGATTTGGCGATCGCGATATTGTTTTTATAAACAGGTGCATTACTGTGAAGTGAGAGAGAAAACCAACAAGATTCAACTGTTAGATGTTTATTATCAATACTTTCTCAACATGTTTCGGGCATCATTATGCCCATCTTCAGGAGAACAAGACGTATTACTGCATGTGGTGTGCTGCGCTGGTTCTGCTGGATGTGGTTGGTAGTTGTTGTGGGGCGCTGCGTTGTAGGGTGCGAGCACTGTGAAGGTTACTGTTCGAACAGTAACCTTCACAGTGCTCGCACCCTACAACGCAGCGCCCCACAACCGCTACCAACCACATCCAGTCGAACACTAACCTTCACAGTGCTCGCACCCTACAACACAGCGCCCCACAAACGCTACCAACCACATCCAGCAGAACCAGCGCAGCACACCACGTGCAGTAACACACGTCTTGTTCTCCTGAAGATGGGCATAATGATGCCCGAAACATGTTGGGA
>Ga0136643_10015164_pt1 | contig 11582 bp, 7 predicted proteins | sample TergutLab28metaG_FD_96883 | JGI IMG/M metagenome (GOLD analysis project Ga0136643, IMG submission 96883) | Labiotermes labralis P1 segment gut microbial communities from Petit-Saut dam, French Guiana - Lab288 P1 (version 3) (version 3) | ecosystem: Host-associated > Arthropoda: Insects >...
ATACAACCTCGTGTATTTAAAGGCACATCCTCCAAAAGTCGGGGCAATTCCTCCTGCAGAAATCTGAGGTACGCCTCTCCTGTAAGACAACCTTCCAAGATGAAAGGACCAATCAGCTGATTGTTCAGAACTGCACACCATATACTGACACTAAAACGTTGTTCAAAGTTGCTTTCCACAGTGGTGTGGGGATTCTCAACTGCCCACACATGAGAGTTGTGTGTATTATTGACACCGTCGTGATTGAATTGCGATTCATCAGTAAACAGGATGTAACGATGCAACTCGCGACTGCCATTGAGCCACTTGCAAAATTCCAGGCTCTCAGCAAAATTGCCAGGTACGAAATGTTGCGCTCGCTGCACGTGGTATGGATACATGCCCTCTGCATGCGGTGTTCTCCACACTCTCGTGTGGGGAAGTCGAAGACGTCTTGTAATTCTTCGCGTACTCGAACGTGGACTTCTCTGTACCATCTAAACAATGCATTCTTCTTCATCGACGCCTTCATTTGCATCATGCTCGGCTGCAATGCGAACCCTGGGAAGTGTACCAGTATCTTGCAATGTCTGGTAAACTCGAGTAAACACTCTTCGGGTTGGTATTCTACAGTTCGGAAAATGTTGCTGATATTCAGCTACGGCATGAACTGAATTACCGTCACAAAAACCGTACACATAAATCATATCTGCATACTCTGCAACTGAAAATGTAAATGGCATCATGAACGTAACAGACGCACCGAGATGAGAAAACGTACGGGACCACTCTACACCATCGCTTGTACCGCCCATGCCTTTATGAAACTATCACCGTACTGTTCTGAACATCAGGTGCCAGCACAGTCACTGTAATGTAATAGATAAGGGTTTTTGAACATGTAGTAGTAGCTGAGTCATGCAGTATACACTGGCCAGGCAAATACCCACCCACCCCACCTGCCCCGCATTCCTTAAATACCTTCCAAGTCTCGTGATACGGAAACTGGACTGTTTGCGGCTGGGTGGGTGAGTCAGGTGGCAAAAATAATGCTTGCAACGCAAACGATAAGCCACCAAGTTGAGTATATCACCTGCCAGCTGGTTCCGTAACCCGGTTCACATGAGGGCGTGTATGGGAATGAAAAAATCCCCATAACTACGTAACCGTCCAAAATCGGACACATGTTTATATGAACTTTTTTGATCACAAAGACCTAGGAAAGCACCTCCTGCAGTATTGTCCAAAAGTCTTGAAACACCCTGTATACCACACCTTACAAAAGTGGGCTGGGATAGTGTAGTTAGTATGGCAACTCGCTATGTGCTTGATGGTCTGGGAATCATATCCCAGAGGCACTGAGATTTTCTACACTCATCCAGACAGGCCCTGGGACCCACCCAACCTCGTGCACAAGGGGTAGCCAGTCTCTTTCTTGTGAGTAAATTGTCTTGGGTGTGGCTTTGACCAGCTACCCCCATCTAGCACCAACATTTAGCACAGAATAGAGCTTTACCTCTACTCTCCCACTGGGCCGTCATGGTCTGTTCTAGGGTGAACTTTACCTTTTACCTTTTATCATACAATACAAAATTGTTCTATGACAGAAACAGTAACTGGATTTCGTTTATTTGTTCCACATAAAGTTAATTCTGAATGTAAAACAAGAAGAAAAAGATAATACATATATATCTATAAAAAAGTGCAAAATGCAGGACTCCAACACTTGAGCATGCAGTTACCAGGTACTAACCATTACTGCTGTAGGTTTGATCTTATGTTCAGGCAGATGACGAACATAGCCACCCTGCATGACAGCCATCACAAGACCAATCACAAAAAACATCCAGCCCTGTTGCATTGATGTATAGTTGAAAGTGTGATGTGTCAGAAATGTTAATGTGAATTCAAGGCCGGAATACAGTAACAAGTAGGTAAAGTATATGAATCCGAGTCTCTGCAGTTCTACAAGATCTGAAAACAAATATCAGAAGCATTACATCCTTCTTAGTGGACACGAAGTTGTACAAAATTTTTGTATTTGTGTGTTAAAATAATATTAAGCTTTAATATCTTGTAAATAAAAACATATGATAATAAAAAAGGAACATATGAAATTTGGTAGAAGAAATTTGCAAAAGTTGTACAGCATTAGCCAATGTAATGTAATCCAAGAGATGACAGCATGTTCATTACAAGTCCAATACAGCTACACTTGTATAATTATGTAACAACATACCAGAATGAGGAATATTCTTGACTGCCTTGAAACGGAAAAGGTCTGGCAAACTGATGTATGCTGTAGCCTGACTCAGACTCCCAGCCACTGATCGAGCTCGCTTTTCCTGCACAAACAACGTAAAAGTAACTGTCGTGTGACTAAATGTATCAAAAAAACCTGACAAATATTAAGATTCCAGTCCTCTAGGATGTGATGCCGTATTGATCTATGCTACAGCCTGACTCAAACTTCCAAACACTGTCCAAGCTTGCTTTTCCTGTGGAAACAACATAAAAGTAACTGTGATGTGACTAAATGTACCGACAAAAAACTGGCCGAATATTAAGATTACAGTACTCTAGGATGGGATGCCATACCATGTTTCAGAGACACACAATACTTCCACCTTCAGGTCAGTTTCCTGAAGAGAGAGGCAGAATTTTCTTCGAAAATGTTAACCACTCCCAAGGTGTCACACCAGAAGACCACAATATGAATCTTCACCATCATGAAAACCTAAAATTTCATAAGGTTAAATACAGTGGCAGAGTAGTCTGACACAACTTCATTAATAAAACAAAATTCTTTTTTTTATTTTAGCTAAATGTTTCAATTTGAGTGCAAGCCATTATACATTAAATGTAGAAAAATATACAGAGGAATATCACAATGACGTGGTATCGAAACCAACATGCCAAATACTTTCATATTACCTGTCACATACAATGTAATAAAAAAAAACCTGTCAAGTTTTAATGGGCAATACTGGAACTTAAGTAGCTTTTGACACCTACATTATTTGTATGTATAAACATTAATTCAAAAACTTACAGAACATGTTCAAAAATTCTTAAAAAATTAAAATCACCTCATGCCAAAATATTTCCCTGTAATTTATCTTTCATCTCATAAAGAAGTGCCTATACTGCATCATCATCATCATCATGACGACGAGGTGTATTACACTGACTGAAATTTTGTTTCAGAAGTTATAACCAGTATATGGAGTTTAAGTCCTTTATTAAAAGTCAAAATTGTACATTTGGTAGATAGGTCAGATTTGTTTAAAATTAGTAATTTAGTTTATGATGGAAGGGAAATTGTAAGGAGTCTGTATAGCAGCTTACAGGGACAGAGAGTTTTATGTTAGGTATAGTGAGCTAGCAGTTTTGATGTTTGTCAGTGTCAAAATTGATGGATTAGGGAATGTTTTGGAACAATTGACGTTGTAAACGTTGACAGCTTTTGGACATCTCAAATCTTGCTAGGAAGATTTACAATATTAGGCACGCTTGCACATTAAAAGAAAGCAGTAAGACGCGTGAAGGAGTTCACATGGGTGACGACAATGAAACAATGTTACACAAATAGTAGCCAATGGCATTAAAATATTCAAAATTTTGACTTTTGGACCTATTAGAAAGCAGTGGAATTTAACATTTTCAGCCAATCAGGAACAGTAAGAATATTTAAGGGGGGATGAACTTGAAGCTTACGAGTTTTGAAAACCTAACACAAGCAAGAGTCTGTTTTATACCCTGGAAGTGACAAGTTGTGTACGTGATACCGAGGCTAGTAGTGTATACATTTTTCAAAGGTGCATCCATACATCCAACACATCTGTAAATTCCAACAACTGTGAAATAATATGAATAATATTAATAGTGTTCAGTTATTTATAAAATTACTGTTCCACCACTTAGAACACTTAGATTCCCTGGGAGAAAGACATGCAAACTGACTGAAGAGCTGGGTGGGTTGTAAAGTCAACAAATTATATCCAGTTCTGTAAGCCATTTTCAAGCCACCAAATCGATCTCTATTTTTAGTTGTTTGCAAAACTGCAAAAGTGACTATTAGCTGCATCATGTCTCTCTGTCCATCCATCTATCTGCATGGAACAACTTGGCTCCCACTATACAGATTTTCATGAAATTTGATATTTGTGAAATTTTTGAAAAATATGTCCAAAAAATTTAAGTTTCATTAAAATATTACAAGTAACAAATGCAAGCAAATACTGTATTGTTAACTCGTTCCAGGAACTCTTGGACACCCTCTCATATACTACAACAAGTGCATGGATTCCGGCAACATTCATGCACGCAGGTGGCAGGAGTAGAATTAAACTATCTCTATTTAGGAAAAAAATTTATAGACTGTAACACCTATACATGGAATTTCTCTGCAAAAATATACTTATATAACTTCTTGCTACAGTTATACACACCTTGGGTAAAGTTTCTTTGAAGCATACCAGTACAAAGGCAACATCAGTTAATGCCAAACAAAGGGCAAAAAGTGCAGGAACCACAAACCAGTCTCCCGATTGTCCACGTGACCAGTGGGCAAACATGGCTCCAATGACTGGTCCAACTATGAACCCCAAAGAGAATGCAATACCAACCAGTGCCTGAAAATAAATAGTGTTATTACAAACCAGTTTAACTTATGGGTCTTATGAGGGGAGGGGTGAAAAATCCATATGCTCAGAATTAATACATGAACCTTTAAATTGACCAGGTTGGTATGTAAATTTTAGAGCATTCATTCCATTGGCATGTGCAGAATGCGACAATTCTGTGCTGTTCTCAGGAGCTTCTTCCATTCCTCTCTGTTACACACTTTTCCTGCCACCCTTCTCCACCAACTATTCTTCCATCCTCTATCATCTCATCTTCCCATCTTTTCCTTGGCCTACTTCTCAATCTTGTCATTCCCGAATTCATATATAATACTCCTTTGGAAATTCTATTTTCTTCCATTCTCTGTACATGCCCAAACCAATGTAATATATTTAACCTTATTATCTCTATTACAGTGGGTTTTTAACACTTGCATAAATTTCTTTATTGGCTATAAACTCCAATTTTCTTTTTCATTGTCATATACTGGTCCTAAAATTCTTCTATACACTTTCCTTTTAAAAATGTTCAATTGCTTTCTATCTCTCTTTGTTAGTGTCCAAATTTTGGTGCATGGTTCATGAAAACATATAATTTCAACAGAAAAAGATAATGTTATGAAAGAAATGGCATTTTGTGGAAAATAAAACATAGATTATGCAACACATCTTAAAAATGCAGTTAATTTCCTTGTTGTCTAAATATGTAAAAGAAATTTCTAGGACTGTGCTGTCATGTGCATTCACATATGCAACACCAATCATTTAAAGTTTAAATCTAGTTTTCAGTCTTACATTAATAATCAATATTGCCAAAGTTCTGCAGTTTTATAATTACCGTACAAAATACAGCACTCTGAAATTTCTCTTCACATATCCATCCCTGAAACCTACCAATTTCAAGAACACAGATGACTTTCACAAAAATTATGAAACTGTTCCAAAATGAACTGAGAAATATACAGTCATTTTAACTTCATAACAACACATTTTATGGATATTTTTACAATAAACTCAACATAGACTGCATTGCATGATAGAAACAGTGCATGCAGGCATGCCCTAGAGTTATAACCCATCTGCCAGTCCCATATGACCAGGGGATTTATGATATCCTATTTGTAGGCAATAACACTTAATATCTCATTGACTGTAGAAAAGGAGGTGCAAAATTCCTGCATATTTTTAATAGTGGAAAAAACTATGATATCAAAATGGAAGAACTGGTAAACACAAGCATTTCATTTCCAGCCATACATAAGTTAATAGAGAGTGGGGTGTGAATGTGTATTTTCTGTTGACTACTTTCAAAGACAGACACCAAACATCAATAACTAGCATAATAATTGCACTTTAGTTACTATATCTTACTATTTGGAGATTGCTTGCTCCAGATGACCTTCATGACATATCATGGATTTGCACAAGTCAGTGAAAAAAGAAAAATGGCAATATTAAAAAACTCACCACCTTGTTAACCTTTGTCCTACTGGAGTGGGTATTTAAATTTTGGCAGATGAATTAAGAAAAACATAAGTAAACACAAAAAGATACAACTATGAAATAAATGGCATTTTGTCAGAAACATTATATATCATGCAGCACATCTTTAAAACACAGTAAATTTACTTGTTCCCAAGTGCGAATAAAGGTCTTTGAGAGGTTAATGTAAAACTCCATACATTTCTCAAAATTCCTGTTCTTTTCTCTTCATTTATTCCCTCATAAAAATTCATCTTTGCATCTCTGACTGCATATTGTGTTTCTGTTCTCTTACCACAATTTCCATAATATTCCTACACCACAATGGCAACTTACTTCAAGAATTCCAACAAAAATAATACAATGTATATTAAATACATCTACTACAATGTAAAACACTTGTACATTTATGTATTAAATTAAAGTTGTTCTTGAGTAAGTTTAGGTATATTACCATGAAAGTGCTTTTTCTATAAAAACTTACTACAAGGAAGAGGTTAAATCAAGGAATAAAGGTCTCATGTCAAAGAATGAGATTTTTAAATGATTTAAAGAGAAATTTAACTTTAAGTAGTGAAGTTTTGAATTATATCAATAGATATCACTCGATACATAAAATAGTTAGTTCCGGAGGGGGGAAAAAAAAAAGATAGATTGGTTGAAGTCCAAATACTTAACAAAGGTTATGTGACAATTAATTAACATACACACAGGAAAACTGCATATTTCAAATCAGGATATTGAGTTAAAAACTGATTCAGAAAAAATCATAAACCCACAAACTGTTGCTGATACACTGAATTCTTTTATATTGATTGTATAGAAGACCTTCTAGTACAAAATAAGTCCTATATAAATGGTCAAACTTCTGAAATGAAAATTAAATACAATTCAAATACTATGTTTGTTTACCCAGTAAAAGAAGACAATTAAAATTAGTAAATTAAAAGGTAAATTGGCAAATGGATTTGAATACCAGAATTTTTAGTCAAAGAATGTATTCGGTACGTCAAAAAATCGTTAATTTTTAATTTTCCCATAAATCGAGATATTTTCCCTGACTTAATGAAAATAGCAAATATTAAGGTCCATATTTAAAAAGGGTGATAAAATATGACGCTAATAATTAAACACCCATATCCATTCTATCAGTTTTCTCAAAAATTTTAAAAGAACTAATTTATAATAGATTAATACTTTTTATAAATTGTAGAGATAATAAGTCAACTGAAACGGCCAGTCAACTTTTTATTGTAAACATCCAGGAATCCATGGACCAACAGCTATATGTTTTAGGTATATTTTTTGACCTAACTAAGGTGTATGATGCCATAAATCAAGTAATATTACTTAACAAGTTAGAGTATTATGGAATAAGAGGGACTATAAAGGCATTCCGTCGCAATTTGTTGAAATATTTAAAACTAATAACAGAGGAAGAAACCAACAGATATATAAGTCTTCACGTAAGGAAACAAAACACAGATTCCCTCAGGAATCAGTTCTGGGGACACTTTTGTTTTTATTATCTATATGAATGATTTACCTCTGAATATCCAGTATGCAAAATTGGTCCTCTTTGTTGATGATATTAATATACTTACTATACACAAAAGTAGTGATGCTGTACAGGGAAGGCTAAATAGGGTAATAAAACAGTTTGAAACTTAGTTCTCAGATAACAGCCTTATCATTAATACTGATAAAACAAAGGCAATGCTATTTCACTTTAACAAAATTTATACTTTAATTATACCTAAGACAGTTTTTAAAAAAGTTAAAATCAGTTGCACATCTGAAGATAAGTTCTTAGGAATTAATGTCTCAATCTAAAATGGAATACACACATTCAGTTTTTATGTGTATCCTATATGATCTCATCACTGAGAGGTGACTTAAGCTTATTTATGCTAAGAAATACATATTTTACAAAATTTCAATCTTTAATAAGGTACGGTATAATTTTATGGAGTGGGGACAGTAAGAGTGTCAAGGCACAAAAAAAAAAAAGGGTTCTCCATATAATTAAAGGGCTGCATAAAAGAGAGGCTTGTAGGCCAATTTTTAAAGTGTTAAAGGTTCTCACAGTGACGGCAATACATATCTTGGAGATGATGATCTACATTAAAAAAAACGTAATTATGAAGGAATTTAGACATGTATGTGTACAACACAAGAAGAAAATGCAATGGGAATTCGATTGTACAACAAACTGCCAACAAGAACAAAGCAATTAGATAGTACTAAGGATTTTAAACAAAAATTAAAGTTGTTTTTACTGCATCATCCTTTTTATTCATTAAATGAGTTACTGATATTTGAAGATGATAATAGAACCAATAAGTAACAACACAAGTAAAACAAGATGTAAATAGGACTTATTATTTTATTGTAAAAGTTGCTATTATGTAATCAGATTAGTTTACCAGATAATTAATCACACATGTGTAGTTGACAAAAATTATGTAATTCTTGTAAAATGTTTGTGAATCTTTATTTATTTCCTGTCTCATGATTTGACTTCTCCAAGTGCTATATATGTAGCGAATGGATGATACATAAAAAAATAAATAATTAATCAGCCACATGACGCAACAATTTGCAAACAATATAGTTAACCTTCATTGTTCAGGAATAGGAGATATGAGGTTCACACAGTAGTGAGTAACAAGATGGTATGTGATGTGATGTCAAGAGACATCACGTCATAATCACACGTACCACCTCCCTCTTCTACCACAAAGATGAGAATAGCAGAGTCCTCCAAAATGATGGTACACTCAGTCGAACAAAAATCCATCAGCCTGAAATTTTCTAAGTCCTGAACTGGAAGTCACATGACATACAGTTGCCATCATAATTCGAGTCGTTTTACTTTCCCCACATTTGTGCATTCGTGGCGTTTCTCTGTCTTCCATTCATTACAATCAATCACACCTCATACATATTAACCGAAGACAACAATACATCTGCTTAATTTGAAATTAAAACATTAATTAAGCTACATTAACTTTCCCAGGCATGAGGCTAGCTAGTTAGCTTTGCTGCTAAGGATGGATGAGTCGAACGGACCGTTCATTCTTATTGTCAGCAGGTGTAGCCCAGGCAGTTCAACACGTGCTAGCAGTAGCCTTCAGAAACAAATTATGTAGGTTCGAGTCCCACTATCGGCCTATTTCTTTATGTAGCCCAGGCAGTTGAATGCGTGCTAGCAGTAGCCTTCGGAAACAATCTACATTGGTTTGAGTCCCAGTATTGGCATATTTCTTTATGTAGCCCAGGCAATTGAACACATGTTAGCAGTAGCCTTCGGAAATAAACTATATTGGTTCGAGTCCCACTATCGGCATATTTCTTTATGTAGCCCAGGCAGTTGAACGTGTGTTAGAAGTAGCCTTTGAGAACAAACTATGTTGGTTCGAGTCCCACTATCGGCATATTTCTTTATGTAGCCCAGGCAATTGAAAGCGTGTTAGCAATAGCCTTCGAAAACAAACTATGTTGGTTCGAATCCCACTATCGGCATATTTCTTTATGTGGCCCAGGCAATTGAATGCGTGCTAGGAGTAGCCTTCGGAAACAAACTATGTTGGTTCGAGTCCCACTATCGGCATATTTCTCTATGTAGCCTAGGCAGTTGAACGTGTGCTAGCAGTAGCCTTCAGAACACACAACACTCACAAAAGACAGATATCCATGCCCTCGGTAGGAATCAAACCCACAATCTCAGCAGGCGAGGGGCCGTAGACCGCCCGGCCACTGGGACTGGCGAAGTATCACACCTACACATAGAAAATGAAAATTAAAACTTTAGCCCTTAAAAGGGCTGTTTTCAGAAATTGACCTCTTTAATAAGAAGTCCAGAACCCTTCTGCTTCGACCTCTGATTTCATTTGTCGTGTCATGGATCGAACGTAACGCATAGACGAAGCAACTTCATCCCACGCATCTGACACAAGGGCCCATAGCTCATTGCTATTTCTGGGAGGGAGGACAGGTCAGGTTTCCTGCATTGTCCTTTTCACCTCACTCCACGTTTTCTGTACGGGGTTCATATCAGGTGCTCGCGGTGGCCAGTCAAGGAGTTCGACGTCGGCCTGCCACGATAGCCATTCTTAAACCACACAAGAATTATGAATGGAGAAGTGGTCTTGCTGTAAAAGGATTATGCCATCGGGATAAAGTATCCATACAGAAGGCACCATTACGTTCTGCAAAATGTGCTGATAATGCAGGCCGTACAGGTGACCCTCTATAAGATGGAAAACTCCAGCCCCTTCGTGGGAGATCCAGCCCCAACAGTGGACACACACATGACCACTGTGTTTGCAGGTATACTGCGGGTTGTAACGCTCTCCCTGAGGTCTGTAAACTAAATCCGGCTCATCATTTGCTTTCACTTTCAGTTTTATGACAGTATTCATTTTGTAGAGGGATGTGGCTTCCACTCAACTCAGGGTTAATGACTGTATTGTGACAGCCAGGTCAGTTTTCAGCTTTTGGGAATACCCTACCTTCCTTTTTCAACCATGACCAGCAGCAGACATCCTGTTTCATCCCCTGTTTCGTCCACGGTTCTAAAATTGTGAATTACCATAATGCAGTTGCAGAATACATTCCCTTCATTTGGCAGAAAATTGGAAGAAACTTGACTTAATTTAATGAGTGCAGTTCTTCATTGTCCTTGATTTTATTATTAGTAAAACATTAACATTTCAGTTTTCATAATCACCATCATCTGTAGTCAGTTGGACTTTTAAATACGCACAGTTCTCAAAATGTGTTATTGTCTACATGAAAGAAAAATTATGAACTTGTTTCAAAAGCTGAAATTAGAGTTGCACATTTTCCAACAATATTTTACTCCCCCACGCCACCCTTGAAGCAAGGTGAGAGCAAAACCACCATGGGTCCCAAGCACATCCATCATACTCCCACGTTCAACAATTCCCATCAGTAAATGTTTTCAATCATACGGATTGAACAGTGCTCTCAGCATGGGTTCAAGGTTACCAGCAGTGATTGTGTGTGGCTGCCACCAGAGCCACCAGAGCGTGTAAGCATGCAGGGTGGCCAGTAGCGAAGAACAAAGGAGCTAATTACGTCACAAGAAGACAAAAATTGTCGAGTACCCAAAATGGCGGAGTAGCAGACAGGAAGGTGTGGTAGAGCCTAAACCAACAAAGAGTTGCGTAGTGTTTCCTGGAGTAAATGAGTAGGAAATGTGATATAAAGTTTCCCAGACATTTGCCAGTGCTGCTAAGAGAGAGTTTTACCACCTTAAAGACTGGGTCAAGCCATAAATAAAGGAGTAGCTGCTGAACGTGTGTTGATGTAGCTTATCAACAAGATGGATGGCGTCCCTTGGAGTGAATAATTTGGATGAGTGATACAAGGTTCCAGAACAGTTAACAGTGCTGCAAAAAGGAGGCACTTTCAAGAAGAAGGGAAATATAAAATACGAACCGGCCGGACAGTTGTGCGATGGATCGTGAG
>Ga0136643_10015169_pt1 | contig 11581 bp, 11 predicted proteins | sample TergutLab28metaG_FD_96883 | JGI IMG/M metagenome (GOLD analysis project Ga0136643, IMG submission 96883) | Labiotermes labralis P1 segment gut microbial communities from Petit-Saut dam, French Guiana - Lab288 P1 (version 3) (version 3) | ecosystem: Host-associated > Arthropoda: Insects >...
AAAAAAAGAAGAAAAAAAAGTTGTGCATTCAGAAAAGCAGACATCATTCTGAACAGTAATCAAGGTAAATTACTGAACAGTGATATCCATTGATACTGTCTAATCAAAATAGATGTTTTTCTTCAATCTGTAACAAAACAACTTTCACTAAAATAACTTAACTCAGTAACACAGCTTTTAAACTGGTGTCTTTCTTTTGTGGTACTATACAACAGTTTTTTTAATGTTGCGCACATAGCATGTTAAGACTTAATTGCTGTCTTTGTTCTGTCCTGCTATAGTGCACAAAATATGTAACAGCTTAAGACCAAATGGATATCTTTCATTTGTGTCATTATCTGACATATAACTTCCTTTTATTTGTACAGCATGACACAACACTCATATTGTAAGAGATCTTCAGTTACTCCATGCTGGGTGACCTGGAAAGGGGCTAATTTACCAGGGACTTATATGTAGAAGACGGCTCTGGTGATGGGCATATCCCTCTATAGGGGCCCTTTGGAAAACGTGGGGGGGGGGGTCCATTTACCAGGAAATTTTAGGTACTTGAAAGGGGGCTCTGGAAACACAGTTTCTCTCTCTATGCGAGCCCTATGAGGGGAACATGGAGGAGATCTCCTTTACTGGGGACCCTGAAGGATATGTAAAGGAAAGCTCTGGAGATGGGCATCTCTCTCCATAGGGGCCCCACTGGGAACCTGGAAGGGGACTCGTATGCCAGGGACTTTCTAAGAGGGGAACCTGGAGGAAGGGCTCCTTTACTGGAGACCCCAAAGGATGTGCCAAGTAAGGCTCTGGAAATTGGCATCTGTTTCCATACGGGCCCCATTGTGGGGAACATGGGGACACTCCTTTCCTAGAGCCTTCATGAGAAGGGTGAAATTTCTTTTTATTAGAATATTTATTGAGGAATTCGAAATAAATGTAAGAGAAGGCTCTGGAAACGGGCAACTCTCTCCAAAGAGGCCCCCATTGGGCAACCTGGAGGGGATTGGTTTACTGGGAATTTTGAGAGACAGATGAAGGTGGGCTCCAGATATGGAGCATCTCTAATTAAATTAATTCGGGCTAGTATTTTTTTGGATTCAGTTTATGTTAGGAGCCAAATCTGGACGCAATCTTGAACTGCTGTGAAGGACCTCGGCTCCCATGACTTAGCATCAGAGTATGGGGCGCAAAGGGCCTGTTTTAAGGCCTAGGTGCATTGAGACCGAAAAGGCTCAAACCCAGTCAACTACTACATGCTCTATGTATAAATGGTTTCTTTACCAGTTTCTCCTAAATCCCTTGATGTGCTTTATCCCTTACAATTTGCACACACACACACACACACAAACCTGATTATACACATCCCAGGTATATGCAGAATAACAATGAATGTGTTGACGTTTTTATCAGACTACCCTGTTTACTGCCTGCCTAATAACACCAATCAGTTATATGCACACTCAAAATTATGCATGTTTAGATGTGTTACCAGAAGACACTTTAGCCTGAATGCCTTATTTCACACATCACAAGTAGGTGGGCATTCAACATTATGTATGTGTTGATGTCTTAACAGATTGCTCCGGCGGCTGAATGCTTTATTACACATATTACAAGTATAAGGGCGCTCACCACTATGTATGCGTTGATGTGTTATCAGATTGCTCTTGTCACTGAATGCCTTATTACAAACATTGCAACTATAAGGGCACTCACCATTATGTATGCGTTGATGTGTTATAAGACTGCTCTTTCGACTGAAGGCCCTATTACACACTTCACATGCATATGGACACTCACCACTATGAATGCGTCGATGTTTTATGAGACCGCTCTTGTCACTGAAAGCTTTATTACAAATATCACAAGTATAAGGGCACTCACCACTATGTATGCGTTGATGTGTTATAAGACTGCTCTTTCGACTGAAGGCCCTATTACACACTTCACATGCATATGGACACTCACCACTATGTATGCGTCGATGTTTGATGAGACTGCTCTTGTCACTGAATGCCTTATTACACACATTACAAGTATAAGGGCGCTCACCACTGTGTATGCGTCGATGTGTAATAAGACTGCTCTTTCCACTGAAGGCCCTATTACACACTTCACATGCGTATGGACACTCACCACTATGTATGCGTCGATGTTTTATAAGACTGCTCTTGTCACTGAATGCCTTATTACACATATCACAAGTATAAGGGCACTCACCACTATGTATGCGTTGATGTGTTACCAGATTGCTCCGACGACTGAATGCTTTATTACACACATTACAATTATAAGGGCGCTCACCACTATGTATGTGTTGATGTGTTATAAGATTGCTCTTTTGGGTGAAGGCTCTATTACACACTTCACATGCATATGGACGCTCACCCCTATGTATAACACAGGGATATATGCATTCAGCACTATTTATGTGAAGTTGTTCATTCAGAGTACCCTGGTAAAACCACAAAGTTAAAACATTAGGATATATTTTGAGAGAACGAACGATTATTTTTAGAGCAATGTATACATTAAATAAAGATCCACTGCATTTGAAGAGCTGTTATTTACAGAAGTGTATTAGTTGACAAACAATTTTCTGTTTTATCTCTTTTTCAAATAAAATACCAGATTTACATTTATGTCACACTTATTTTAGAGTGCTATATGAAATGGATTCTTGAACATTCCTTCAACTCTCAAGGAAAGTTAAAGGTTTTGAATAATTTGAGAACAGCAAATAATTTACACACCATAAAAGACTGCGTGTTGCTTTCACAGCTTCTTCTGAAAGGTTGAATTACACGGACACACTACAGCTGGGGTCCACAAATTTTCCAAAAAACTTGAAACCATTTCAAAAACAGATGTGTTAGAAGAGTGACATAAGCAAAGTTCATAACCTGAATTTTAGGCATTGCCTGGGTGTCCTAGTGCACAACACTTGAAAATATCTCGATTATGGCTGTACACATTGAAATCCAGACTATTATTACAGAAACAAATAAACATGAACTTCTGAGTGAGTTGAAATCTGTTGCGTGATATCAAAAGTATGTGCACATTAAAGCCTGCCTAGGAAGGCCAATTTTACCAAGGCTAAGGGATATTATCCTCTTAGTCTACTTGCCTTCACGCCAAAAAGATGCTAATATCGGTGACCAGGAATATCAAGGATAAAACAATGGAGCATGTCCCCTACATCTATAACAATCTGCCTATAAACCAGGTAAATCCACAGAAACTGCAATGCACAATGTGACTACACATATACAGGAAGCAGTGGAAAACAGGAAGTTACACTTGAACTTTCCTATATATTGTGGGAGCTTCTGACAGCACTGCACAAGACATAACAAAGGCCCCAAATGGCATAGGCTTGGAGACACACTCTAGTGTGCTGGGTGGCAGAAAAAGTAGAGTCACACTCAGAGGAGATATTCTGGAGGGGTTTCTGGCAAAGTGCAATCTGCAGAGGGACATTTTATTACCCCTGCTTTGCTGCCTAGTTGTAGATGAAGTCATAAAGGGACTCAATGGGAATGGCTGTTATACACTGGGTATGCACTATCCTCATGAGTGGAAAATTCCCAAATACTGTCCCACAGCTTCTTCAGGAGGCTTTGAGTATGGAAAAACAGTGGTGAGGTACAACTCAGATATTAATCCATCCACAAAAGTTTCAGCAGCTGGATCAATATCTTATTAAACCAGGTCACTTACACGAAATCTGCAAGCAGGACAATGACCTTTGTTCGAAGTGTGGGGCTGCTAAATGCAAGAATATAAGGCCTGCAAAAAATGATTACGTATAGCCGAAGTGCATAAGTCACTTGTATTCCATTCTGTTCCATAATATGTCCACATTAACACCTTGCCGTCGGGCCACGTAGAACGGCGTGATTGCTCTCCCATGCGTTGTTGCCAGGTCACGTCTTTCAAAGTTTTCTTACATGACGTCCTGCACATGTGTTTGTCAGCTGGTCTGGCTCACTTTTTGCTTCAAGGTTATCGACAGATTAATGCAGGATGCTTGGGTCTCAACTTACAAGTAAACAGAATGGTCATGACCCCCCCCTTTTTAGAACTATAAGACTGCAACAAAGGGCCCACTCATTCAGACACTCTGTTTTCCTTCAGTTGCAATCATGGCTTTGTGTACAAATGTTCTGCAACAGGACGATATTTTGTGCGAGTTATTTGTGGATACACGTTCTGATGTCTCTGATGATAGCGACAACGAAAGTATGGACAGTGACAGTGACATCCCCACAACTAGTTCACATAAACAATTGCGATCTTCTACTGGCCCACTGACCCCACAATTTCCACATACATTTTTCCTCACATCTATCAAGATAATTTTTATAACAGTGTGAGATTAGCTCAGACATTGCTAGACAAAAATGTGACAGTCTATGGCACTAAGTGGGCTAAGAGTGGCATTCAACATGACCTAGATGGGGAAGGCAAGTGGTTGGAAAAAGGGAAGTCAGCGTTCGGGAGGAATGATGACATAATGGCGCAAGTATGGAAGGACAAGAATTGTGCAATTGATACATACGATCCATGACGAAACAATTGTAAACAAAGGGAGAAAAGACAGGAAAACAAATATGGAAATAAAGAAGCCTTATGCTGTTGGCCAGTACAATAAATTCATAAAGGGCATAGACAGAGCAGACCATTACCTCAGTTATTACTCAGTTCTGAAGAAAACTGTAAAATGGTCAAAAAAGTGATACTGTATCTGCTAAAATGTGTGCTCTTCAGCAAATTTTTTGTGTACAGGACACTAAATACAAAGTAAAGTACAAGAACTTCCTGCACGAAGTACGAAGGTCCTGGCTATCATAAGTCCAGAATCAAAATGAATCAAGTTCTGATTACCTTGAATTGCCAGAGAAGGGGACCTAAACAGGACCTGCCAGGTAGACTTTCCGGTTATTTCAGAATACACAAACTTCAAAAAATTGTTGGTGGTGGGGAGGGACAAAAGAAGTATCCTGCAAGAAAGTGTACAATGTGTGCTGCACATAAGGTGTGAAGTGAAACCAGAAACATTTGTAAATTTTGCGCTGTTCTGCTTTGCAAAGGGTTTTGTTTTGAGAAATACCATTCAGTGACAAACTACTTGACTATCTGCATGCAGTTTCTGAAGTCTCAGGCTCAGGAGCATAATCTACTGTGTCAAACTGTAAGTAAGAATATGTTATGGGGCTGAACATTCAAAGCGTTTAAAACGTCCGGGAACTAGGGGGTATTTAATTAAAAGACCATCCGGTCAGCAGGGTGTTAAAGACACTAACAAAGCCTTGATAAGCCAATCAGTTTTGCTGACATCTTCTAAACATGGGCAGAAATTCTGATTACATTGTGTTTTATCATGACTTTCTAATACGAAACAAAGACCTAGCTGGAAGTTAATCACACTTAGGCAAAATGCTATGCTAAATCAGTGTCTTTAGAACAGTCCACAAATGGTCCCCATTTAGAGCCAAAGAAATGCAGTCCACATATTCCAAAACTACTTCTTCAAAATACTTTTCAATATTATCCTTCCATTAACCTTTAGACGCTTAATGTCAACTATAGTGGTCGTACCGAACCGCTAACCTCTAAATTTGCATTTTATATATTTATTCAACAAATATAGGTACCGAATATTTGAAATATGGTGTATACTCTCCGTTTTTTCTCTTCAAAATGCAGTTTGTTTCATAATTCTAACGTACTTAGTTCCTGTATTATTCACACTTTATATACAGAATGTGCTAAAATTAAGAAAATAATTACGGTGCCAAAAGGTTAATGGCTATGACTTCCAAAAACCTCTTCTCCTCATGATTGTAATCTAAATTTCAAACTGTATATGGCACCCACAAAATAACACAAAGCAGTTAATAGTTAAGTGTAATTTCACAATTTCCTTATCGTGTCAATAAATAGCCTAAAAGCATGATCTGCCACCACCTCACACACACCCCCAAAGTCTTACCTTACATTCAGTCTTGAATGGTGGACATGATATAGCTTCTGGAACTTCATCCTTTATATCTATGCTTCCTTCAACTTTAAAACTGACTTCTTCCTTTATATCTATGGCATCTTCAACTCTAATACCGACTTCTTCAGTTCCATCGACATCACACGTTGCACATGCCTCACTACTGGACCCAGTTTCACCTTCCACAAAGCACATACAGTTCTGCAACACCACCACACAAATCATGGTTGCCTTCTCTCATCATATGAAACAAGACACATCTATTGTAAGAATTTTGCACTGCATAGAACTGATTATGGCTGTTAGTTTGGGTTTTATATACATTAACAATTTAAAAACATGAGTAACAAATAACCTCCCTGAAGAACTCTTCTTCTTCACACAATTATGGCTGCTACAAGAGTCCAGAAATTCCTTGCCTTTTAGAAAACTCAATGGGTGATTACCATTATAAAAGATTGCATATAAAAATTAGAACACAAAATTCATTGAATCTACATACCAACAAAGTTGTCTGTGTACTTTGTTGGAGATTATGATGTACAGACGAACCCTCCACTCACTCCTGAATCATAAGCCCAACAAAACCATTCAATCCTCCCATCTCATTTCTTTCAAACAATGACGTTAACATAATACTCCCAAGTGGTTCTTCTTGTTCAGGTTTTTGAAAGCAAATTTTGTATTCCATTCTTCTTTACTACATGCATGCTACATGCCACAAATGTATTATTTCCCTTGCTACAATTATGTAACTAAAATCCTGTGAAGAGTAACACACATGAAGCTCACTATAGAACCTTCTGCACCTCTCTGTTCCTACCTCCCTCTCACATCAAATATTCTCCTCACCACCCTGCCCTCACAAACACTCAGTCTGTGTTCTTTTCTTGATGTAACACACCAAATTTCACACCCACACAAAATGAGATGAACAATGTCAGTTTTATATACCAGTACATGCAACATTCTGAACTGAATGGTAGCAAGTATTGCCTGAACATATAATGTTTATTTTATTTTTATTTTTTTTTTAAAGATTACGTTCCTTCTCAAATTTTGTCAGGATTTAACATATATTGAACCAGTCTGACAACAAAATTACAGTGGTACTTCACAAGCAATGTGACATAAAATACAAACTGTTCGAGACTTTACCATAAGAAGTGTTTGAAATCCATTCTCCACAGTCTGTTTCACGAATACAGATTACCAGAGAAGCCATAAATTCTTAATATTTGTTAAATGTGAAAACACTCAACAAATTACTGGGTTATTACTTGATCTGCCATTGGCACCTGATTTTCTTTCCTTGCTGCATCAGTGACTTGCTTAAGATCTTAAGCTTTACAACCAGTCACTTTAATTCTACCAAAAAAAAAAAAAGTCAGACATGATTCACTACAAGAAACTCCCTTTTACAGAACTTCAAGGAAATTACCATGTTCAGAGAAGCTTTCCAGGAATTCCTGTCATTAATCAAGCACATCCAATCCCAATCTCCCATCTCATATTATTAGTATGGACTTCTGTATTACCTTCAAACCAGTATGCGGCAGCCTAGTCAGTACAGTGACTAGGATACATGCTGGAAGATCTGGGTTTCAAATTGTGGCAGAAGCAAGAGAACTATCTCTTCTCCAAAACATCCAGACCAGCTCCAGTGCCCACCCAGCCTCCACCTCAATGATAACCAGAGAGTTTTCTCTGGTAGTAAAGTGGCCAGGGCAGACAGTCTTACCACTCACATCCGTCTACAGCCAAGTTTAAAAATCAATGGAGCTATACCTCCACTCAACCTGTCTGTCTCCATGGCACATATTGGGACAATTTTATTTTACCTTTACCTCCTACCTATGTACGTATCTCTCAAGAAGTCACATCTTTTCTGGTCTTATAAAGGAACCCTTTTACACATTACTTACCTCTTACATGCACACTACATGAACCATTTACATAATCTTCATCGATCCAGTTACATCAACATTATGAAGAGTTCCGATAACGAACCTCATTATATGATTTTCTGTGTCTTTGCTATAAACTCCCTTTATATGTCAGATATCCTAGTGATCATTTTTCTCAAAGTTCCTCAAAACACGTTTTTCCTTCAATGTAAGAAGTTTAGTTTCACACCCATAAAAATGAAAGGAATGTTTGATTTACTGATGGATGAAACATTCCATTGCAAATGGTACTTCACATGCAGTGAGTCACAAAATAAAGATTTATTTAAAAATGGCCCAAAATCCATTCTTTAGAGTCAAATTTTTGTAGGACAGACTGATATTTGGGCAAGCAATTCTGGATACAGCCTATAAGAAATGTGCACACACTCACCACAGGCACACCACATACCTTGGGTTCTGTCTTTATTACTGGAATTGTTGTTGGCTCTTGATCCTCTTCTTTTATGTTAGCGACCCTGTCAGCTTCCACACCAGTCACCTCTTTTCCAATAACAGTAGATATCACACATGTCTCGCTAGTTGAACCAAGTTCACCTTTCAGTAAATCCATGCTGTTCTGTAAAACCAACACACTAATCACAGCTGTGCCCTCTCATTACATGAATCAGGGATCTATTAGAACCATTCTACTCAGCATCAAAATGGTAACTCCATCGTACAGATTTACTTTGCTGAAACTTTCCAATTCACAGAAATCTTCTTTTTTTCCAAATATACCGGTAACTGTTGCTCCATTAACCATGCACTTACCTGCCTCTTACACAACCTAAAGAGACATTACCATGTTCAGAGGAGCTTTCTACACCTTCCTGGCAGGGGCCAAAGAAACCCAGTCTACACCTCACACAGTTTTTTTTAATACTGACTTTCAAAATATCCCCTGATGTAGGCACAGTACACTAGTACATGTCTCTTATATGACCAATCATTACCAGCATGCTAGAAACGATCTTGCTAATGCTACTAAAGCTACAATGCGCATTCCACCCTACAGATATAAGAAATCATCCTTAAAATCTGAGACCACAGAAAAAGAAAGGTAGCAGAAGATTCCTGTAAAACATTTTGTTCTTTGGGCCATACAAATCCTCAAAATAAGCTGATATAATTCTTTTGACTGCACACAGACACAAAGCACTCACCATTATTACTCTCACAGCAGGGATTTGTTCTTCAACCCTCTGTAATACAATCACTGGCAGCCTTGTTTGAAGGAACAGCATATTGCTTTGTAAGGTTAAAATGTGTTCATCACTGACTGTGTTCTTATGAATGTGGCTTATAAGAATTTTAGTGATATGTATTCAAAACTTCTGACAGGATGTAACAAACATGCAATATTTGCCCTTGTCCTGACATAAATCACATTTGTTGTGTCATTTCAACATATCATACTTTATGGGAAGCTATATTTTTTATTTCTAAAGAAACAAGGGGAAAATTAACTATGCATTTTCATATACTGTCACTTCAACTGTTTGACCAGAGAAAATCAGTTCCCCAACATCTATTATATTGAAAGTAAAATCCACACATCTAAAGTATGGAGGATAAACCTGAACTACTTTAATGAGTAATAATTAGAATGATTGAAAAGTTTAGAAGAATCCTAATAAGAAGTGCCATGAAGTTTTTTTTACAGTAACAAAGCAACAGCACAGCAGCAATATGAATGACAAAGGCATTTGCTTTGATAATTTACTCCAAAAGTCACAGAAAGCAAAAGTGGAAGTCACTGACATAAGGAATGCCCTAATGTGTGTACTGAAGTGACACTGTAGACACAGCATCACTTGCTAACCATCAGATTACTTCTGATTGTGGTGGGCAACACTGAACAATTTCAGGCACTAATTTAAATGCTGTGTGAAGCTGAAAAAAAAAAGCACATTACTGCAATTCTATGTGTTAAAGCTGCTGTACCCTGGGGCATGTTACAGCTAAACTATATCTTACCGCCAAACTCAGTTGTGTATGCTTTGCAATGTGAGCAATCACATCACTCATGAAAAGAAATGCTTAAATTAAATTATTTTCAATATTTCCACTTGAATATGTCTTGTGCTACTATCTTTTTTTAAAACCTACAGAAAAAAAGTATTCACTACATAAAAGAAAAATATCAGATTAATCACTGGTACAAACAGCCATTTGTAGGGAATTAAAGAAATTTAATATATTTCCCCTTGCATGTGAATACAGTATTCTCAGTACTGTACTGTTCTGTAAGCCCAAACAGTAGTCAGTATAGTGGCTAATTACAGGCTGGACAGTCCAGTGTTCGAATCCCAGCAGAGGTAAGAGGTTTCCTCTCGTCCAGAACCATCCAGATTGGTTCTGGGGCTCACCCAGCTCAATAGGTAAAGCAGTTCTTTCCCAGGGGTAAAGTTGCCAAGGTATGAAGTTGACCGCTCACCTCCACTTACAGCCAGTGCTGAGGATGAATAAAACTATAATTCTGCTCTCTGTTCAAGGCTTCATGTTTTTACAGGGATAACTATACCTTACATTTACTGCACTGTATTTCGTTGTAGACATGACACCATTTCAACAAAATTCTTGCCCACAATTATGCAGTACAAATACAAGACATAAACATGGCCTGCACATGCCAAACACTAACCTCACTCTACTAACAGAGAGAAGCGTACTATTTGGGAACTAGTTATACAGTACTCCATTTAACAGTAGTACCTTAAGCCATGACATAAAGACTCATTTCAATCAGCAATGAAGTATTTCTTGGCTCACTCAAACTCTGTAGAATGCCTTTCTGTAATTTTGGTCTACATGATACAATATTCTTTAAAAGAGGCTAAAACTGAGAAATTGGATCCAGCTCATTAAAGATGGGAAAGCCTGGAATGATCTGGTGCTGACAACCAAAACCTTTGTAAGGATGTAGAGTCAGTAGAAGAAGATACAATGTTCTAAAAAGATGACTAGAACAGCGAAACAAACCACGTATTTCAAATCAGCGGCAACAGAATCTAAACTACTTCACGTAACTGACGGTGTTTATGGACGCTGTACACGTACTTCAAGTCGCATTATATCACAGCACACTTCTGCGGCAGCAGATCCACATCCGGGTACAATAACGAACGTACGGCGTACAAATAAATTTAACTACATTCTATTCGCATGTTTCCCCGGAGTGAAAATGAACATTGTTAAACGTGATACCTACCACAAAAATCGGGTTATAAAACAACAAGGGGAATTAAAACATTCATCGCAACACTCTGCCAACGGCAATCAGCTTTAAATATAAATTAGCTATGATCATAACGTTTCTAAATACCTTCTCGCATCATTTATGACCTATGCTTCTCGCTTATCCATGACCTTCGTGCACTCAACAGATCCTCCTACCCACATATTACTACTTATGCTGATTGGCAACTCCATGGAAACTTAAAATTACAGCGCCCCAAGCGGCTATGACGGCGTTACTTGTAGCCGGCATGGCCGTGTGGCATCCTCCTGGTGGTAGTTTTTAGAATTATGTACCATAACATCGGTAAAGCAGCCACCTCTCATACCATAACCCCACCTCCTGTCCATTCATAGTGGTACTAAAATATAAGCCTTCAAAATTATTACAAAACAA
>Ga0136643_10015171_pt1 | contig 11580 bp, 4 predicted proteins | sample TergutLab28metaG_FD_96883 | JGI IMG/M metagenome (GOLD analysis project Ga0136643, IMG submission 96883) | Labiotermes labralis P1 segment gut microbial communities from Petit-Saut dam, French Guiana - Lab288 P1 (version 3) (version 3) | ecosystem: Host-associated > Arthropoda: Insects >...
GTACAGTGTAGAAAAAGTGAACTCCTGATGATGAGCTCCCTGAAGCTCGAAACATGTAGAGTGAAGGACGACTAACCGTGAAATAAAGGATAGTCCATAAGTGACATCTTGTTGGTAATTATTTTGGAACAAGTCTTGAATATTACTGCTAGGCCATCCTGTTCCGTCAGCTAAGTCACTCTGTCGTCATTATAATCATCATAGCGTTACCGTCATGACGTCGTACAATTTGTTAGAGGGCACTGGCGTTGTCAGAGACACCTATAACTCTATCATCAGTGTGGGATCCCACGATGATGACAATGTTAGATCATCATTAGCATTTATCCTATAGAAGAAACCATAATGTATTTTCAGTATAGAACTGATTTAATTTTGTGTTGCCCACAGCGCGGTGGGTGCATTTTAATATATGTTGTATGTACGTGTGTCTAGTGAAATGTCCTCTAACAGACACAGTGCGAAGTTCTTAGAGCTTTGTTGATGGAAATTCAAGTCTTCTAGTATGTGAAACCGTGTAAACTGGTAAATAGTTTCAGATAAGCTTGCTGCCTGCCCCTTTAGGGTCTGGGCAGTCAAGGTAGAGGGTCACTGACTCTCTACCACCCTACAAGAAATCATCTCTCTTGAAAAGTTCAATCTTCAAAATTTCCGAAAACTTGAATACCACAGATCCAACCATCGGCCGACTAATAGAGTGTAAAGTCACAATAAAGCTTACTTTAATGAAAATATTTTGTGACACATGTAGTTTAGGGAATACAATTAAACTATACCTGATCAATTGGGGACCGCGGTGGCAGAGTGGTTAAGGCGCTGTGCTACAAATCGGAAGGTCGCTGGTTCGATCCCTGCTGGTGTCATTGGAATTTTCATTGACATAAAATCCTTCCGATCGCACTATGGTCCTGGGGTCGACTCAGCCTCTAACAGAAATAAGTATCAGGATTATTTCCTGGGGTAAAGGCGGCCAGGGCTTAAGGCTGACAACCTACCACCATCCTGTGCCGTTGCAACGAAATCTGGGAAACTTAACTTCCTAGAACCCTCTGCCTCCCCACCGGGACTGTAACAGGACTGCTTTACCTTTACCTTTACCTTTTACCTTTACGTATAACTACTGAAACTGAGTTATAACTACGTGAAAACAGTAGACAGTGAATTACTTCGTAACTTGTCGAAGTGTTTTGCACTCTGCACTTAATGTAGTGAATGTACAATCTTTAATATATGAAGAATGTTTAACTTGCGTTACGGAATCCTTGTTTAATTGTCATGTTTTTTTTAAATGGAACGAATTTTGTTCTTTTATTAATGTGTTGAATTACGAACAATCCATAAAGCTCTGCGTAGCAGTTTCACTAACGAAATAAACTCATTATATAATGATGTTACAAAGTTATATAAATTTGTACGCTTATATGGTAAGAAGGATAATTTGCATTGGAATAATGGTGGCACTATTGATCTTACTGTTTTCGGAAATTCGAATCGAATTTTTAAGTTTAAATTGTCTACGTTGTATCCTCAGCGCCTTAAATAAGATCCAGCTTTATATCTTAAAATTTTCAAATAAATTTTGCAGTATATTATTTAAATTTTCTTGATGCTTCTGCATAAAAATTAATATCTTCTTTCGCCGGTTCAAAAACTAGTCATCAAGGTAACGCAGTTCTGGATATTTGTTCAAATATGTGACCATTTTCTTCACATTAGCGACTACTCTTGTAGTTTGGCGAAGAGGGTTGGAAACCTCGACAGGAAGAGAAGAGGGATTTACATGCGTCTGCCTCATACACGGCTGCTGTTAGAAATGATGCTTCTTGCAAGAATCGTGATAATAGCATGATCCTCTTTAACGGCAGCACACCTGCCGACTACTTTCAGGGTAGACGCCACACCGTCGTCTCGAGGCATCTTGTGATAACAGAAAGTGCACGAGAAGGAAGACGCTTGGTTTTAAGTGAATTTGGTTCAAACTTAAACCTGCTTACTGGATTCGTTACTCACACCTGTTTATAAAACAACAAGTAGGTCGTTAGTTCAAGCACCGTAGTGACGTGGTTTTAAATGCTTTCATAGAGTCCAGAGTTGACGAACCAGGGTCTAGAGATGCTTAACGCATAGCATAAGAACTGAACCGAGGCTCAAAACTGTATTACGTACTATCTTGAAAACGCAAGTTGATAACTTGTCACTGAAAAGTCACATGTGTATATCGGATGTTCCTTTGATGTGAGACATAAAATTTCCCGGTTCTTCATGGTAGCCCTGGCTGGGTTCTTCATGGTAGCCCTGGCTGGGTTCCAGTCGAGAATTCTTTGTGAAAATTTAAAATTACTTCGTGAAAAAATGAAGAAGGAGAAGGAGATAATCCTATTAAATCTTATTACCACGTAGCTGTCTGATTTAACAACGCCCATATAAGCTACAGTAATTAAAATAAAGCACACTTTAAACCCACCAGAATGTTCTTCCAACGTATAAAATGGTCAGAAACGGTGGTTGTAATATGACTGTTGTGACTAACCATTCCATTTTGCTGTGGGTTAGGAATTCTAATAAAGCAGTTATACGGGCATCCACTTCGGGAAAAAATAAAATTATAAGCCGTTTTATTTTGTTTGAACTGAGGCTAAGCCCTTCACATAAGTTACATAATGAATGTGTTTGTCTAAGCACATTCTGAAACGATAAAACCTTATCACACGACGACATTTCAGTTTATCCCAGCAGTACTGACAAAAATTGAAATCAACTGGAATGCTGCAGTTTGTCGCCTGTAAGCGGTTACTGATGTTTCGGGGGAGCGCTTTGCATCCATCTTCACGATCAACAAGATCAGAAAGTTTGTTGTTCTTGTACTGCTTTGCCCTAAATATGAAGACAATATTATCCTCCTAAATTCTGTGCATTATTAACAAGCCGACACGGCCTAATTTCGAGGGAGACAAACGTTTTGCGTGTGGTGTTCAGTTAGGAAGAACGTGTCAGCATTGTGTCTGGACCGTATAAATATTTGTATAGCCCATTAGGATGGCTCTTGACGTCATACACATGTAATAAACTGAATATTATAAGCGAAGCTAGTGTAAGAGAAAACGCTTTGTTCCTCTCTTGTAGCAGAAAACCCTTGAGAATTGGTAAGCTACGAACCCCTGCAGAGAAAACTGGCTGTATTTTTATATATTCATTACTTTAAGATATCCCATTTGAACGTACGAGTAAGAGCGGGAAATAGACCAAACTATTGATACATTTTTACGAATATAAATTAACTTGACGTTAGGTTATTTACCTTACAATGCCCAGTTATTATTTTAAGGGTTTATATTACCAAATCGATTTCGAATATTTTGGTTTAATAGCCTTTTAAATAATTACGTACAATGTATTAACGTTCTGTCTTTATTTTTCACTGTCATCTATTATGGGTGGCAGGAAGAAGTTAATTATTTATGCTACGAGTGAATGTGAGTTATACTCCATCAGTCTTAATGAGATACATGTATCTATCTGTGTAAAAACCAGATGTTTGTTCAGTAATTTTCAAGCTTGTATTTTGCTCTCGATGTAATTAATGAGTCTAAATATGGTAAGTGGCATGTGAGAGTCCTAGACATATAGAACGTTTGTTAAATGAAATTAGTGTTTACGGAATAGTGTTTGTTTACAGTACCGTTTGTAAATACTAATAGTGTGCCACATTGGGCTCTAGACCGGCTGTAGTACGTACATAATCCAATTTTATTCCAGTAAACAACTGCGCTTTGCCTAGCTGTAAGCAGGATCGAGATATGTCACTTGGTTCATCCGTAGGTTATGCAATGATTCAATATCAAATTTACGGATTATTTAATTATACAAGGAAAGTAAAATTACACAATGTAAAAAGAAACCCTGTGGAAGCAGATCGACTTTGGCTCTTTAAGATATTTCTTTTACCTGTATGGAGTGAGAACATTTATGTGCAGTAGCTGGAAAATCGGCTGAGTTAAGAAAATATTACCGTATCCGTAGCTGTAACTGTGTGTGGTTTAAATGCTGATAACATAGAAAATTCGGGTTCTGTTAGCAGAGAATCTTAAGATTCATTTTTAGGGGTCTACAATAAATAATTTACAAAGTAAACGCAGCAAACGGCCGGGATAAATTCAAGGAATTTTAAGTGGATTCATGATGGACAATTTTGTAATGGGGTAAGTTTCTTTCCAAGTATTTCAGTATTTCCAACCAATTGTCTTTTCACATTCATTTATCGTATTTTTTCATTCAGGAGCTTTAAAATTAGCACAAGTCCTTCGGAGTGATAGAGGGCTCAGTTAACAGCACGTCAGTCGTTATAACTTTTAAATAGAATTCTCAGTTGATACAAATGTCTATAAAGTCGTGGTACGGCCATGTTCAAAGAATGGCAGAAGGAAGATTACCCAAAATAACATTGAAGTGGATGCCGAAACAAAAGAGAGCACGAGGAAGACCGAAGAAAAACTGGATGGAAGGTACAAGGAAGGCCATGAACAAAAGAAACCTAAATGAAGGCCAGTTGGATGATAGGAAGCAGTGGAGTCTAGGTGTCGGGCAACGTAGAACAACGTTTTGAAACCGACATACATACATACATACATACATACCACATTTAATATAGTAGGTATGTCCCAGGCCAGTTAATGTGGGTTATGTGGTGGGAAAGGTGGTGCTAGAACAGGTTTTCTGCGAACACTTCTTTGTATTCCGTTCAGCATTATTCCTATAGTGCTCCCTTCTCTTTCTTCAATACATCGCCGACTGTATATAATCTCAACAAACGACAGCGTCTTTAAATTACCCACGCAACATGCTGGACGACTGTCACTGGATTTCTGGCATGCAAAAGGACATTTCTACACCGCCGTCAGACCTGCAGTGGGGTCCACGAAGGCTACTGTCCTGTTAATAAAGTAGACCTATCTCTTGCAGTCTCTGCTTCAAACTGACCCACCCGTGCACCGGACGGCCACCTATAGGTGTGATGATACCAGAGGTTGTATAATACAATTTTGACCTCCTGATGATGAGCACATGATGCTCAAAACATGTAGAGGCATGAAATAAACTTATTGTAAAACAAAACTTTTATGCATCAAGTTGGTTAATTACTAAGGTAAATGAAATTAACTATGTAGGTTTATGTACATATATTTGCTTTTTTGATTTATATTCCAGTGAGACTGAAGCATTCGGTGGGCTTGAATTTGTGTATAGGCTGTGGAGTGTTTTTGTATGTAAATTAAATGCAATATGGCGAAAAATCTCTAGCTAAATGTGAGAAATTTGCTTCAAAATTTGCGAATAGAATAATGGATTTTAATTTGTAATTCTGTTGGTGGACAATATAGTTACTTTTATGTAATTAACTTTCATTTCGTATCTCCGTTTTCAATTTATTGCCTTCAGCTTCTATCCCTCTTTCGTCTTTTCTCCTTTCCGCTTCACTTTCGGCCTCCTTCTTCAATATATACTCTTTATTTATACATGTTGAAATTTCTGCTACCATGTCTTTCACTTCACACTCTTATTATTCTTCTTCTCATCTCTATTATTCATATTCTTGTCCTCTATTTCCTTTGTTGCTTCTACTTCTCTTCATGTTTCATCTCATCACTGGCTTCTTTCTTAATTTTCCCATTGCCTTTCTTTCCTGGTTCTTTTTTTATCTGCTATCTACCTATATCTACTTTTCTTTCTTCTTCTCGTACTTCTTCATGCCTTCCTTTCCTCATTTTCTTTCAGTTCCAGTATTTTGTACGTTCATCTATTTCAAAAAATATTAAATCTTCCCTCCCCATTTACATTTAAGAGGATATATTTAGTGTTTAGTTTGTCGGTGTATTTATGCTCACATGTATTTGTATCTAACAATAATGAAACTTGTTAATAAACATCTCACATGATCACTACAGAGCTCCCATTAATATAAAATTGAAAGTGAAAAAATACGAAACAGATTCTTGAATATGCGGTTAACCCATAGTATCGAATCTGGCATTTTTACTTCTGTTCGCCACGTAGAAAAGTCAAATCTCCTCAGGCTGGCTTGTTTAGGAACTCGTAATGCATGTCAGTAGGCGGTTGAACTGCAACTGTCACAGCGGATAATAGATCTAATGACAGGATTCTAGTTGAAAATGCATTTGTTATATTGTCGGCACACAAATATTTTATTGCGTGTCAGTATTTGTGTACAGAATAATAATATTTATTCGCTTTCGAGTGTATATTTCACCACGTTTGTCAACGGCAGTTCGTAACATTCAGTTGTAGTATTGTTATTATAAGCGTATGGATGTGGTTGTTACGAGTGCTGGTTATTTTGAGTTGTTGTTTTTGTTGTTGTTGTCTTTTCTTTATATTTTGTTATTGCATTTATTGTCATGTTTGTACTACTTATTGTTTCCATGGTGTTTTGCGTTTCCGGTTCTTGGTTTTAGTGTCTACATGTGGAATTTCTACTTACGTTTTTAAAGTAGAAATTCCACACCAAAACTCCAAATCAAAGACCCACTAACAGAAAATACCAGGGAACAATAACAAGAAAGACACAAACAGAAATACGGGAACAAAATTCCATGAAGGGAAAAACCACAACACATAAATCCAGCACTCACATACAGCACTGTCATACGTTGCAAAAAATACTGTATCTGGATATGACGTATTGAGATTGAAAGATGTATCGAAATGTACAGTCAATTAAAATAGAAATATTATTATTGTTATCATCATTTATATTACTTTGTATGGAGCTACTGAAGCCCAAAAAAAGATCGATGTGCTGACAATATAACACTCCAACATTCTCAACTGCAGTTGCATTTTATAGCACAAGGGGTACCAACTTGAAGAACGCTAGTAACACTGTCCTTAGATTAACTTGTAAAGCACAGACAAAATATTACTTCCATGTCGATGGAATGGGAAAGATAAAAATAAGTCTTACATAATTCTTTGTCTGATTCGATAACCACTACTGTCAAGATGCCAATGATGAATAGGGTCTTTTGGTTTTGATGTGCTAGCCCTTCCATTTCAGACATGCTTCATCTTTATTCTTCTCACTGCTCTTCACAAAATTCCTTACAATAAGGGACCTAACCATTTAGTATTCTTCTGACACACAGTAGTCTTCAGGCTTCAGCATTTCACCAAATTGAGCGAAATGCAGAGGGAAAAATTATTCCACAGCTAGAGTGATTTTGGAGAACGAGGTTAAAATCTACAATGAAACCTGTGATTATGATGTAATATTAATATATTTCTGGTGTTGTTAAATGTAATGAATGTACTAATAGATGGGGTAACTACAGTCAATAACACAACGATGTATTTTTTGACGTTTTGCTGACCGTGCATCTCAGTATATTTATCTCAGTATTTAACCAACTTGATGCACAAAATTTGTTTGACAGTAAGTTTTATTTCATGCCTCTACATGTTTCCAAAACTATATGCTAAAAGGAGAAAGTGTTTATACAATGTGCGCCACCACGGTGGCGCACATTGTATGTATAATTTTGGATAAAACCTGATGATGAACACTGTTGGCCGAAATATGTAGTTTTTTATCTATAATAAAATATCAATTATTAGACATATATCGTTGTGTTATTGACTGTAGTTGCCCCACCTAATACTTACGACACACAACGGGGATGACACACCTAAAAAAAAAGTAGTGAATGAAAGTGAAATATTTATGTGATGGTGTTGATTCGCGATAGTTATTTTATTGTGCATGAAAAATTGGCCTCTGTTCCTGTCATTAAACAACAGTGCTGGCAAGAGTGTTACAGTTTAATGTAAGGTAGAAAGCGGACACACTTTGCGGACGACAAGATAAATGCACAGTCTTTAGGAAAATATATTTTGAAAAAAGCTGTTGTAATACTATTGCTCTGAGTTGGTAAATTTTTTTTTCGGGCAAGAAAATGGAAACAATTAACAATATTTAGTGCATCAACTGCACAACAGTAAAAAGACAGAACTATTGTGTTTTATTGTTGTGCAGTTGGTGGAATAAATAATGAGAATTAGTTGACTGCACGGCACATGGATAATTTTAAATTTCGTAATGCATAATTTATTTGTACAATTTACTGCAGGTATAACGTAGGAATTCCGTGTATACAAAGTGAATTCTTCAAGCTTTTATATTCTCCTGAAGTCCTATGTGTAATCATTTCCGTATTTGTACTCTTAACGCAGTTAAACATGATTACAATAATGCTACTGTCTTCATTTGAGCGTTCTTCCAATCGTGTTCTTTACAAAATTATCAGTTTCTATTGTCAGAAACACAGACGTCTTATCATTAGAACAAAATTGTAAAAAATTGAACTTAAGTGATCTTGGACGGTAAACTCAATTGTTAAACGATTAGGACAAAAAATGGAAACTCTTATATTTAGTGGGAATGAAAATTATAATTTAAATACACAAAAATATTGTGATGCCGATCCCGGTGGCCGTTAGTCTAAGGCCTGGGTTTGTGTCCGCTCGCAAATTAGATTGCGGGTTCGAATCCCGTCGGGAACATGGCTGTCTGTCTTTTGGGAGTGTTGTGTGTTGTCAAGTAGACGTCTCTGAGACGGGCCGATCCCTTATCCAGAGGGTTCCTACCGCCCGCTTGTGTGTCATTGTGTGTGATCACGTTCAGCAGTAACTCTCAGTGAGTAGGTAAAAGGAGGTCAGAGTACTTAGGAAAGAAAAAAATAAAGAATACATTGTGAATTATCCGGCTATTGAATGAATATGTCTATACAGTAATGAACGTAGCGTTTTAATCTTCGTCAGTTTGGAAAATAGTTCTCTTCGTTACCATCTGGAACTGAAACAACCATCTGAACCTTATTCCAATAGGTCTTATTGATAAGAAACGGCCTATTTCACTACAACGCAGTAGGTAATAGCAAACAGAAATATCCAGCTGCACAATAAACAATTATGTATCTGACAATAAACAATCGGCCGCACAATAACCTAGCAGGTATTGGCTAATACAAACAACAACTGCACTACAAACCAAGAAGTGTCATAAAACAAGAGCAACAGGCAACGCTGCAACCCACAAGATACTACAAAACACAAACACCTGTCTATACTACAGTAAATTAGGTACCAGAAAACAGTAACAGCCGTCTGCACTACATCAATTTAGGTATTGCAAAACGGAAACAGCCGTCTGTGCTATGTCGAATTAGGCATCATAAAACAAACAGCCGGTTGCACTATAACTCAGTAGGTACTAAAGAGCAGATACAGCCAACTGTACTGCAACAAATTACGTATCAGAAAACAAACAGCATTTGTATTACATATATCAGTAAAATGTAGTCGAACACAAACCCAAAATTTTCATCTTACTCTGGTTATAAAAATTTTTGCATTAGAACAATTTTACATTAGTAATGTTTTAAATCTAATGCTATAATTTTAACTGAACATTTTATAGTTGTGAACGAGATCTCGTCGATAAAACTGTATCATTGTATGTTGTATGTTTACTTTATAATAACAAGGAGTACAACCTGATGATGGCCGATATGGAGGCCGAAACATGTAGTTGTTAAGAAGAGCTATGTGAACCATCACTTAGCTATATGAATATTAAAGTTGTGTTCGACTACATTTCACTGATGTTTGTGATTTGATCAACACAACGGGGATGCCACACCTCAAAGCATCTGTATTAGACCAGTTGTGTATCCGAAACCAGAGACAGCCTTCTGCACTACACACCAGTTGGTATGGAAAGAAAAACAGCTGACTGCACGCCCTGTGTGACCCAATAGGTATTAGAAAACAGAAACTTTATTATGTGATTGGTATTACATAAAAAGTTTAGAATCTATGCTGTAAAACTCTTCATTGAACTTCTTTTTTTTACCTGCACTTATTCCGTTTGTAATAAACAATACATACAAAATATGCTCAGTACTTCTCTGTATAAATCGACACTAAACTTCACATTATTTTAGCCCATTTCAGTGATAATGGTGGCTAGAACTAGGAATGCGTCTTCTTATTTTGGACGGAATGCCACATTTACACAGAGTTCAGAGCATGCAGAAATTATACCTAACATTTTATTCTGAAGCCACAAGACTGTTGACCTCACTAAGAACGTATATTATTCTTTCATATATTTGCACTGATGCCTGCACAGACCTGAAGCCATTCAATACTGGCGAAATCTTCTTAATAATATTCCTGCAGAAGAGATTACTATTACATACGTACTATATTCCGTGAATGACTTTATGATATTGTACATTTGCTGCATAAAAGGATTTATTTGTGTACGGACGTCTATTCGTATTGTAGGCCTACTTATTAAGACGTTGCCGCAGATTTAAGTTTATGGTATGCCATAATTTCACTAACTGTAATGTATTTCATATTGCCCAGATAAATACATTTTGGTGTATGAACGTACACTTGAAGTAATATTTATGTAATGCCTATAATATTTTCACGTATCTTCTTCTAATATGTAGAGAATAATATTGTACGAAAATATTGAGTGTGTGTAATGTAATAACACAAATTTAAAGAATGCATTTTAAAATGAATTTTGAATAGAGATGTTATTGCTTAGTGATTTCAGGCTTCTGACGCGGTGTAATATAGATATGCGCTGTTTTGGAATTTAACGCGGCGTATGATGGCAGTTCTGTACCATTCTACGCTCTGTAAAATCCCAGAAGAACGCAGATCTCATGTCTAATCTTATGCTAAATTTTAATTCAATATATTTCAGTATGTATTACTTATATTAATACTTCATTACACAATACAAATGACATTAAATCTCAAAATTATTTGAAATACACTACTTTATGGTACACAAAGATATCAGTTAGCGTAAGTTGAAATTAAAACGTATAAGCCAGGTTAATGAGAGTTTATGATGAAAATTAACTCTGAATCAGATGACATTGTGACTGTCTCACGTATTAGAGAATTACATAAAATGTATGTGCCGAATTAGTATTGAAGATTTGAATAAAGGTTGACCAACTAGATGACACTTGCTTTATTATACATTGCTCAACATCTTTTAGACGTTAATACGCCCATCTTCAGGAGCTAGCGAGTACTTGTTGTGTTGTGTAGGCTGCAACAAAAACGGCTTCCCACCCGCAATGATACAAAAACTAAGACACCAGATAGAACATAAAGCAAAACACACTTCGCCACAAGACAGAAAAAACAAGAAATGGGCGACGTTCACATACATTTCCCCACAAATACGCAAGATCACGAACTTGTTCAGAAACACAAACATAAGGCTAACATATAAATGCCGCAACACCATAGCTAACCGGATAAAACCACCCAGATATCACACCCCACGCCACAATCAATGGGAATCTACCAGCTGACATGTAACACGTACAATTTGTCGTATGTGGGCCAGACTAGCCGCAGTCTAAGCATACGCTACAAAGAGCATATACGTTACATCAGAAGCAACAATCCCCAATCAGCATACGCCCTACACATTCTTCAAAACCGACACGAATACGGCCCCATGGATAA
>Ga0136643_10015172_pt1 | contig 11580 bp, 8 predicted proteins | sample TergutLab28metaG_FD_96883 | JGI IMG/M metagenome (GOLD analysis project Ga0136643, IMG submission 96883) | Labiotermes labralis P1 segment gut microbial communities from Petit-Saut dam, French Guiana - Lab288 P1 (version 3) (version 3) | ecosystem: Host-associated > Arthropoda: Insects >...
GATGATACGATGATAACAACGACGACGGTGAATTTCTGATACTTTTGTCGGGGCGGATATTAGTGCAAAACGAAATAGTTTGGTTTTACATTGAGATGTATGAGAATGGTGTATGGGCTGTTAAATGAATGAGATCTTACCCTAAGCATTTAAAAGGGACACGCGTTGCTTGATATCGAAACACTCCAACCTCACACTACAATATCGTAACGCTGTTAATACTAGCTGTTAAAGTAGCCCGTCTGCACGGTAGTAGGTAGCATCCAGACAGCACCTTCCTCCGAAATGTCGGTGAATTTATATTATACTGCACGGCTTTACTTCCCACAAGACGGCAATCTTGGCGGTAGAGACCGTCAGAACCTCAGATCTCGTGGACGAAAATATGTTTGTGTACTTCTAAAATTACTGAGGGTCTGAAATATTGTAGAGGACCGACGAAGTTGCCCATATCGTGCTGGCTCCTTTATCGCACATCGTTTGTTATTACTACGAAAGTGATGTGTATGGTCGTCTGACCGCTCTGTTACATGCTATTTGTAATTTCAAAACTATGGCCGTTGCGGTCCAGTGCTCAGGTGTGCAGTGTCGTGTCTCGCGTGGAAATACACGTGGGCAGAGTAACACAACTTGGCCGAGTTCCGTATTCATTTTTAAAGTGATCTACATTTCATAACTTGTAATAGGATAAAACTGCATTCAAGTACGTACGGTTTCAGATTGTAATATTTGTTGCTGGACAGCGTTTTGTTTAGGAGCCGGTGTTACTGAAAAATGGTGGGGTTCTTTAAGTCTTAGTTTTTGGACATGTAGAGATAGAATTGGTACGACTGGGAAATACGCCATTATTGCAATTTGTGCAGGATGGCTTAACGACACGCTGATACGTATGGAAAAAAGTTTGAAGGCGTGCAGGCAAGGAACCACGCGTTGTAAAAATGTAGTGAAATTTATAAAATTCCAAAACCGACATCGTTATGTAATTCGGATGGGGAAGTTCTGAGAACGAATTCAGGTAAGACTGAACGACCGGTCTCCTACATTTCCGCCACCCGCATTTAAAGAGAAGTCCCATTTGATGTTATATCGTTTATAGGCCTGTGCTTTCTCGGTGGTACAGTATAAAGCTTGAATGAGTAATGTGATACCTCGATCACAACAGTATTTTATTGTTTAGTATGCAACAAGTTTCGACTCTAGTTATAAACCATTATCAGGCACTGAAAAAAGTAAGTGAAGAAACAAGAGTTACGTATACCACATTATTATCAAACCGACTGAGGTATGAACCTCGTAATGCATCAGTGTTTTTACTGGCTAAAAGCCGAAGCCGTCTAAGTTAAAAGTCAATGTATGTTACCATTCATTAAGAACGTTGCTGCAGTACTGCTCCCGCACATTTGCAGTTACTTGTTTGTATATGTCTAACTTACTTCCTCCAAGGAGCAGAGTCCTTCTTGAAAAGCTAACCGGTCCTCAGCTAGTCAAGAAATTCCCCGCATTTTATGGAACCCGAAAGTTCATTACCACATTTACAAGTGCCTGCCACCTGTCCCTGTCCTGAGCCAGCTCGTTCCAATCCCTACCCCCACATCCCACTTCGTGAAGATCCATCTTAACGTTATCCCCTATCCACGCCCGGGTTTCCCAAGTGGCCTCTTTCCCTAAAGTTTCCCCACCAAAACCCTGTATACACTTCTCCTCTCCCCCATACGCGCTGCGTGCCCCGCTTATCTCATTCTGCTCGATTTTATCACCCGAACAGTATTGGGTGAGGAGCACAGATCATTAAGCTCCTCATTATGTAGTTCCCTCTACTCCCTTTTTACCTCTTCCCTCTTAGGCCTAAATATTCTCCTCAAGACCCCATTCTCAAACACCCTCAGCCACGTTCCTCCCTCAATGTGAGCGACCGAGATTCACACCCATACAAAACAGGCAAAATTATGGTTCTGTATATCGTAATCTTTAAATTATTGGATAGCAAACTAGAAGACAAAAGATTCTGCACCGAATGATGGCAAGCATCCCCTGAGTCCATTCTGCTCGTAATTTCTTCCTGAATAGAATTTTTATTTTTTAAGGTTGTCCCCAAACATTTGAACTCTTCCACCCTTTCAAAGGAATTATTATCAGTCTTTATAATGTGACGTCATCTTGCATTCTGATTTCGAGACATGACCATGTACTTAGTTTTATCAGCATTTACCTCTAGTCCAAACTCGTTTCTGTGTCTAAATAACACGAAGTATTATGGGAGCCTCTGAAAGATGATAACTGTTTTGATGAGTTTGGAGTTGATAAACGATGGCTTTGTTTCCCTATTCTTATTCCTTTGTTTAGGTTGTTGCTTGCTAAGGTATGGGCTCTTAAGTAAAAAAAAAAAAAATCTGCGAAATGATGTATCTTTCGCATGTGTAGTGCAGCACAACTTTCACTTATCCGCATCGATGAAGTTGTCCTCCACTGCAGAAATATCGATGTCAATCCGTTCAAATATGAAAGCGATTTTGGTAACTCGCCTATGCCGCACTGTAGTGTCAAAATATTCGAGGCACAAATTAGTGACTCACAGGTTTAATGTATATGTGATTGGAATGCGTCATCGAATTCGAACTTGCATTGGCCCACACCTAACCCAAATCCTACCATAGTCCCAAAACAAGAGCTGCAAAGTGTGCTTTACTGGAGTACGGCCATTTTGCAAGTTCCGGACCGCATATCTCATTGACCTGTGACATTAATTTATTGAAGATACAGGTTTATTATAGTTGGGAAACTGATCGTATTACAGATATAACACTGCACAGGGGCATAAATTAGTTTGCGTATATTTAGTTAACCATTCTTTGTTTTAAATAAAAATTATGGCTTTTAATAAAATCTGTATTTTTATTGTGCTGGAATTCCACTGTTTTCTACGACGAGCCTCTTTGATTTAGAAAGTAACATTGATTTGGTTTTGCCTTTAAAGTAGGACTGATGAGGATGGCAGAGATGTTCATACGAATTATAATAGGAAAACCTGCATGTAAGAGACGGCTTGGGACAAAGAGAATAGGTGTGCAGTCAGAATCTTAAACAAACAGAAGTTGAAGGTATGTACTGGATTAATGTGGCTTAGGATGGGCTATAGTAGCGGACTGTTTTGAGCACCGCAGTGAAACTTCGGGTTAAATAGAACGCTGGGAATTTCTTCATTAGCGGGGGCGTGTTAGTGTCTACAGGACAGTGTTACGTGGAGTTAGATTAGGGGTTATATCGACTGCTTTTTAACCAAAATTAAATTATCTCGAACATTTTAAAGGCTCCAGAACCATATTTCATTGATATTTTTTGAGCAGTTTCGGAGAGGTAACATGTGGACGCACAGATACGACCTTCCCATGTACGTCCACTTGGTGCACTTTGTCCGTAAGCTACGTACGGTGTCCTGCTTTTTCTCTCCTCAGCGGATTATGTAGTCGTGTGCAGCCGACTGCAATATTCCAACGGACTGCTATTGTTGCCGTGGGGACGTCATAGGAATGCTGTGGTGCAGACCCAGCCTGATAGTTGAATATTATTTTGTGCTAAAGCAGGGAATTTATGCTGACGGGGTACACAAATAAATAAATGGATACCCGCTTAGTGTATGATGGTTAATTAAAGTTAAACTTTGGTCATTATTAATTCCTCTAACAGCAAGCTAAATATCGTAGGACTCTGAAGGCGGTGGGTAGGATTCTGGGCGTTCTTAATGTAACCGATCATACAAAGGAGAAGATAAATGCATAGGGAGTTTTAGTAGGGAAACGTGTAAAAAGGAGGACACATGGAAGCCTAGTTGTACGTGGGAGGATAATATTAAAACGAATCTAAAATAAACAAGACGGGAGGGCATGGACTGGATTAAGCTGGATTAGGATGGACATAAGTGACTAGTTGTTGTAAACACGGCAGTGAAGTTTTAGATTTAATAAAATACTGGCAATTTCTTGACTAGCTGAGCAACAGTTAGTTTCTCAAGAAAGAATATGCTGTTCAGCGTGAGTTGTTCTGTCATACTGACAGCGTGGTTAAATGAACCACAAATAATACTTAAGGTACACTCATTCGAATTCAGTTCACTTCGGTTCATTTCGTTTCTTAGAGTGCTGGCAAAAACAAACACTCTAAGACTTATAATAAATAAAATAAATAATAATCAGAAAGAAAACGTAACAGGCAGCTAGGATTATGACTTAAGAAGGAAAAGTGTCGTTAAAGGAAACTGTAGTCCTTCTAAAATAAATACGTAAATTAGGAAATGCTGTTAACATAAGTGGCCGAAGGACTGGACCTTGCAGTCTTTCGTAGGCAAGGGTGCACAGTTCCCAGGCGCCAGGTCGCCTTGGCGCCTGGTATATGTGGGTCCTCAGTATGGGACTTGCTTCATATCACCCTTCTGGTGCCTGATATTTTGAGGTTGCTCCGAGAATTCAGAATAATGTGTGCACTGCAGTCTTAGCCTACTTTACATCCAGATTATTCCTGGACTGATTTAGTGTGAACCCGAAGACTAAAAATGTCTGTGACATTGTGTCTTTAAATATGAAAATATCGACCGTAACGTAAATTTGCAAATGTATTTCGCATGTCTTTAAATTTAGTGGAATCTATCATTGTAGACCAGGCGGCCGAGGCACACTGAAGCCTTGACTAATTAAAACGATGTGCAGAACCATAAGGCAATTCAGAGAGGAAAAATTACACGTTATGAAAAGAACGGTTCTTACCTTTTTTATCTCGCCTCATGGCTCTACAGCCCTAGTGGGCCTAGGCCTCCTCTGTTAGGTTCCACGATCACACTTAGACACAACACACTCGGTAGATTCCTCTATAGAGTGATCGGCCCTTCGCCGAGACCTCTTCCTGACAACACACAACACTCACAGGAGACATACGTCCATGCCCCCAGCGGGATTCGAACCCGACAGCGAGCGGCCGTAGACCCAACCCATAGACCGCGCGGCCACTGCGATCGGCTGTTCTGCAAGTTGGTACGTTAAAGTATACGTGATAATGCACTGCACTGTCAATCATGACGCTCAGATTTCACACACTCGGTACCCAAAATTAAAACAAGTCCAGCATGATAATTAAAATTGATACTGTGCGTCGTTATGATTACAATGAATAACATTACTTTGATGAATAGGGAGGTCAGTGTGATGTTCAAAACACTTCTGTATCACACACACACGCGCGCGCGCACGCACACACACACACACACACACACACACACACACACACTCGTTTATGTCAGTTTGTAGGCATTCGCAGTCATTTGTTGATCCCTCCATTAACTTTACTTCCTGACAAATATTCATTTTGTTAGTAAGTGATAAAAAATAAAATGTATTTTGATATGTATGTATCCTTAATAAAAATTTTTAACAAAAGGGACCCAGGATGGGACATTGGGGCATACCAGAAAATGTATAAAATGGGGAAGAAAACTTTTCTAATACGCAGATAGAAGTGGATCTAGAAGATATGTAATTGTGGAACCAAGTAACATACCTGGCGGAAGTCCAAAAGTCTCTAGCTTATTCAGTAAGAAATAATGTGGAATTTTATCAACAGCTTGAGTGACAGATCGCAGTAAATGTCGTCGACCTACGCTTGTGAACAGCTTGTGTGCTTGACTGTCTAAATACGTAATTAAATTGGTTATCCTGTATAATGATGATGATGATGATAATAATAATAATAATAATAAAGTATTATTACTGAAGCTAGCCTCATGGTATGAACAGTGTAAGCAGAAATACTTTCTTGCCATACTTCACCTCAGCTAAAATAAAAGAAAGAGTAAGAAAAAGCTACACACAAATACTTAGAATTTATTGTACACTTTTTCACTTTGTTTTGCTCATATAAGTCTTCCAATTTTTCACTGCACAATGCGTCAGTGTGGGTTCTTACTGCCCGTAATACATTAGGAGAATACACCTTACGGACTTGATAAAAGATGTGTGTAGCACGTTTATCAGGGGCTTGCTGTAATGTCGTCATATTTCACATGAGTGTTGAGATAGGTTACTGCAAAGCCGTGTCACATTTATACCTTTATATCTCTTAGGGGAAACACTAACTATAATCCATCTCCGTCAGTTACCTCTGCGCAATCCTAGACAATAAAAGCAAGTTTCTCATTGTTAGTAAGGCGAAGATTTGCAAGGAAAACACCATCTGCTTTCCAGAATTGCAGACAAAACGTGTTTATTGTATTGCACTTTATAACCACACCAGTGCAATAGACTCATTGAACATTCAACGGGAAGTGTTTTGTAATTGGCGTATGTATTCTGCGTGTCGAGGCCATATATTCGCGCCATCTGTGAAACGCTGAGTCTCGTATAGGTGAAAGTATGTACATGTAAGGTCCTTCTGACGATCAGTATCGTCTTCAAGACACGTCTGCTGTGAGTGAATAATATACAAATATATTCAGTTGTAAAGCATCTTATATCGTGGAGACTTATGTGTAGGTCTAAATAATACAAAAATTTCGGAGCCTTGTGGTTACTTCGTCGCGTTTTTTTTTAATCTTATTGAGCTTCAGGTGTCTGAGTATTCCTTCGCTCAACCGTCAACATCAACATATTGTCACTTGACCTAAGTACATACCTCTAAATACAACTACCTCCATGGAATATATCCCATCTTTGAGAACTACTAGTCGCTTAGCTGCTGGAGAAATTCCGCCATTTCTCAGTGCTACAAACATTACCTTTTTTTGGAAAACCAAAACTGCCTTTACTTCATTTCCCGTGCTTTTCCTTCTCGTCATCCCTGCTACATACCCATTTCATTTGTTCTGTTTGCTGTGTGTAAAGTTGTTGAAATCAGAACACTATGAATTATGACATTCCTCCTTGCGTATTTACTTCGCTTCTCACAAATATCTCTTCTGGTAGACAGGCCTGCACTCTGTCTTCCAGTGTTAGCGGTTCCTGTTGTTCTAAGTTTCACAATGTGAAAAGATTGGTAATATGGACGCATGTATTCTGATGTTTATTTTTTTTTAAATCAGTCATATTTTTTTATTTTGTCAGGAAAAGTTTTTTCAAATGCGATTGAAACGAACACTTTTTATTGTTTGAATATCGGAGTTTGTGGTGAAGAGAATTATTCTTAGCAGAGAGAGCGAGAGGGGGGAGGAGGGGGAGGGAGAATCGTAGTTGTGCTTGTTTGTAGTACTGGCTGTATGTGAATACGGGGCGAACTGTCGTCAGACATACCTGGACTTCCATAACATGCATGGCTCTCTACCCTTGTGCGCTGAGGTGGTTAATATCATCAGTGGCCCACGTAATACGATTAATGCCTACATAGACCTTCCCTCTTATCTAAAAATATAACTCATTTCCATTCCTAACTAACACGCTGCTATATCGCGTAGTTCATTGGCAATGTGCGCTATACGACGAACGTCTGAATGCTCATTTCCGACCAAGCTTATTTAACTGAAGGAACATGGTATGTGTTTTTCCATTTTGGAAGGTACCCCCGAGCGTTTCTTTATAATGCAGTAAAACTTACTTAAAAATAAATTAACATGAACTATCGAAAATAGGGGCACGCGATGGCGCAGTTGGTTCAGGTATTGCGCTACAAGCTGGAAGGTCGCGGGTTCGATTCCCGATAGTATAATTGGAATTTCCCAGTGACATAATCCTTCCGGCCGCACTATGGCCCTGAGGTCGACTCGGTCTCCTGAAGAAATGAGTACCGTGAATATTTAGTGGGGTAAAGGCGGCCGGGTGCGTAGGGCTGACAACCTTACCACTTTTATATCCTGATTAATCTTGAAGTCTGGGAGCTTTAACCTCCTGGAACCCTTTGGGCCTGAATAGGCCTGTACTGGGACTGCTTTGCCCTTACCTATCGGAAACATGTCTTTGTCGTTAAACATATTTATGTGTATATAGGCCTACATACATACATACACAAATACACACAAGCATGTATACATATATACATACACGCATACATACTTATACGCACGTACGTACGTACCTACCTACATCCACACATACATACAATCATACATATACTACATAGCTACGTACATAATAATACATAGACACATACATACGTACATACATAAATACGTGCATACATACATACGTACATACGTACATACATACATGCAAAGTTTTGGTGGGAAAACATGAAGCAAAGAGACCGCTTGGAAGATCTAGATGTAGATGTTGATAATATTAAAATGGATCGGAAAGACGTAGGATGGGATGTCGTGCACTGGATTTTTCTGACTCAGGATAGTGACAAATAGCGGGCTCTTTTGAACACGGTAGTGGACCTTTGGGTGCTATTGAAAGAGACGTATTTCTCCACTAGCCGAGAATCTGCTAATTGCTCAAGAGGGACTCTGCTCCATATTGTTACGTAGGGTCTACAGGTCTATTCACGCACACACGCCTGTATGAAAGTACCTTCAGTAGAATATATTAAAACTGTTGAACGCTGCATTGGAAATGAAAAACAAGATTGTAATGGAGAACAGTCTTTATGAGTATGCCATTCCGCACTGATGTTCTGGACATGCATCTGAGAGGGAACATTGCTGTCAGAAGTGGCATGTAGCCAAATCCGGCTGAGTAGAGGACTTTTGTGGTTTACTTGCAAGGTGAAAAAAGAGAGGAACCACGCAAAGGAAGAAAGAAAGAAAGAAAAAAATGAGATGCACATTATCCACGGCAATGTGCCTTAAGAACGCAGCATGATGCTGTGACTTCCGATTTTTGTCACACATACCGAAGTATACATGCTTACGCGTTGAATGGAAACATTTCTAAAATGACAGTGAAAGTCGGGTAACGTGGAATATCATTATGTGCAAGTCTGACTGTATTTCAAATAAAAACAATTATAACTTCAAATGTAACTCGTCCAATCTACAACCACGTTGAAATCGTTTTATACGGTCTTTATTTGACAGTCATGGGTTTTCTTAGTTTGGTGGGAAAAAGCTTCCTGTTCGTGAGTACCGAGGTAACATCGGCCAGGGCTTGAAATTTACCACTGAGCGCCGTGTAGTGCCAATGTTACGGGTGTGTGGAACTGTCCTTCTTACCCCCTTATACGTAGGATGATTTAGTGGCATGTACAGGGACAGCTGCACCTTTATGCAATCTTTTTGGCAGCCATATTGTTGTGTTTATCACTAAACAAACCGCACTTATTTGGTGTTAGGTAACACAAGTTTATTTTAATTCATTTGGTTACCCTTACATATACGCTACATGTTTCGGCCTGTACATAGGCCGTTCTCAGGCATATCATCACAAAAACCATACAAAAAACGATACAATAAAAATATACCTTTACGCTTTTATCAGATGGAACAAATTTGAGCTTCTATGTACTAGTCGTATATGGCCAAGCTGTCTATATATGACGTTGCTTGTCAATGTGTTAATTAAATAGCAAGGCAGAGCCTGCGAATATTCACGATCTAATTAAGTGGAGTAAGCTTAATGTCTAGTAGAATGATTTGCCGAATTTTGGCATTAGGTTTTGTTTCCAAGACAACAAAACAAATGTAGTAAGAATAGTGCAATATTTAACAAACGTTTCATTACCGTCGAGCGACGTCGAAGGTTGTTCTATCGCCGCCGCAGTGGGGGGCGACTGTTGTTTGCAGTGCGTTACTGGAGTTGCAGCGGGTTTCGAGATTTTGAAGGAGGTGTTCCTGAAGTTCGACGTATGTTTGAGTTACTTTGTAAGAAACCCTCGATATTGCTGAGGAAGTAACAATATCTTTTTTTTTTTGTAGGGGACATTTTAACATTACGTAGAATATAAACCATTCAAACCTTTTGACTATAGAAACGGAAAGGTCTTCAAGAAAACGTCCGACTTTATGCTACAACTCTTATAAACACTTTTAAGGAGCGTACAGTTCTAGGCACAAAACAAATGTTTACATGTCACTTCTGTCAAACACAAATGTGCGACAGCTTTCGCACAGTGTAACTTACGGGTTTACATATTTGCTGCACACGGGGCACAAAAACTAGTAAGCGTGGCTCACTGTATGAGCCGTGAATATGTGAGAATAAATTTGCACGTCCTCCATGTTGATATTACCGATTGTAGGAAATTAAGCAGTACGGTTTAGGAGTGGTATACGGGATCTTTTGCTGTAGAATTACATAAATGTCAAGTTTCATACAAATCGGTGTCCCGGTTTAACAGATTAAAGTAACTGATTTTTTGGGAGTTTTTTTATAACTAAATATGAACCCGTTATATGGAGGTTATAACTGGCTGTTCGTCTGTCCTTTAGCAATTTAGTTTCAGCGCCTGACCGTAGGGCTGATTTTTGTATAATTCGACATTGGAGAGTTTAAGTAAAAGTTGTTGCATAGCTTAGAATTTGATCCAGATCGATTTATTATAAAGTACAGTTTACATAATTCCATAAATCAGTTTTTCCATTCGTCATATCACCTGTCTCACAGTTGGCTTTGGCTTCGATGTTGGAGACTTCTTCCGAAGGTTGTTGGACTTTCAAATTTTCAGATCCTTTCAATAAATCATTGTTTACTTAAGGCCATGTGTGTACGTTTCCTTGTATCCGTCAAGCAAGTTAACAGATTTTTTTTAAATTTTGACGTTTTGCTGACCGTGCATCTCAGTATATTTATCTCAGTAATTAACCAACTTGAGGCACAAAATTTTTGTTTTACAATAAGTTTATTTCATGCCTCTACATGTTTCGAGGACATGTGCTCATCATCAGGAGGTCAAAATTGCATTACACAGCCTCTGGTATCATCACACTGAAACAAATGAGTGGTCTAAATTTACTAAAATACAATTCTATAAATGTGAGCAAATAGTAGTAAAATTTATGTGTGAATATTTCGGGTGTGATTACTGTGTATTACTTACTATAAACATGTTATGCCACGTAGAGGTTATGTTTATCAAGTTATTAAACTTATCAGAAAGGTACTATGTCTATTTACATTTATGTTTGCTTAGTGTATCTAGTCATAAAATCGTATACATTTCTGATTAGTTGATGTATCTATAAGGTTATGTTTGTCCGGCTGTTAGAATTGTTAAAAATACCATGTCTATTAATATTACCTATCAAAAAATTTGTGTTTATCTAATTATTAAGATTGTGCGGTGTCTATTTACTTTGCATTAATTGTTGATTCTACAGAAAATGCAACTTGACTGTTGTTAAAACGTGTTTACCCCATAGTTGGCCGTCTCGTGCACAGGTTGAGAGAGGACTGGTTGGAATGCATGGGATTGTGGGTTAGGCGTCAGGTGGGTTATGACGTGTGGTATTTGAATGAAGGAGGTCAAAAATAGGATTATGCTCGTTCAGATGTTGTTCGGGGATGAGTTCATTATTATGGTGGAACGACTGGATGTACATTTGTTCATATGGAAGCAAAACGGTCGGTGTGTTGATCTGCTTGAGAAGAGTCATAGTGTCGTCAATGTTACCATATTCAAGTCTGCAGTTAATTTAATGTACAGTATGTGTTCCCGGAATCTTGATTTTAA
>Ga0136643_10015175_pt1 | contig 11579 bp, 5 predicted proteins | sample TergutLab28metaG_FD_96883 | JGI IMG/M metagenome (GOLD analysis project Ga0136643, IMG submission 96883) | Labiotermes labralis P1 segment gut microbial communities from Petit-Saut dam, French Guiana - Lab288 P1 (version 3) (version 3) | ecosystem: Host-associated > Arthropoda: Insects >...
TAATAATAATAATAGCTGTCGGAGAGTTCAGAACTACGCTGAAAGTTAAGTTCCTCTAATTTCTTTACATAACCAATAGCATGTCAGACAAACTACCAGAGCATGACAATTCAGTAACTAACATCACGGTGTCAAAACGGTTTCGGAAATGTTTACACAAGGATCCGTTCGAAGTTTAACAAGTTGTTTGTGAGTTGTAACGCAAATGAGCCACGTTTCGTATTATTGCCACCAGATGGCTTCTGCAAGTGCAGCTGGCGAAAAGTTCACTTCGAGCTGAATATAGGAAGGTGGTTGACACTTCTGGTCATGCAACGAGCATACGAAAAAATGACATTTTTTTCTGCCAAGAAACCTAAATTAAATAGCCTTGTTAAAGAGAACAAAGTGGAGACAGTAGAATAATATTAGAACTGATCTTCAAGTGTTTTTGAAGACCTAAATATCAGAGTCCTCTTCACCAGCTAAAATTCCCTGCAATACGAATCACAACACGTGGACCTGGATAGCTCAGTCAGTATAGCGACTAGCTACGGGTTGGATGGTCTGGGGATCGAATCTCGGAGGGAGGCGAGATTTTCCGCACCGGTCCGGACCGATCCTGGGGCCCACCCAGCCTCCTATACAATGGTTACGTTGTATTTCCGGGGGCTAAAGCGCCCGGGGTGTGGCGTTGACCACCACCATCCAGCGCCGAGGTTAAAGAAAGAGTAGAGCTATACCTCTACTCCCTCTATGGGCCTTCGTAGCCTGTTCTAGGGTGAACTTTACTTTAACTTTATGAACCAGAGGACTGACGCTGTGTTGGAGACGTTGAGGAGAAATCCTCCGCCTCCATCTTCAGGTCCGAAATGAAAAACGAAAATACAGTTAGGCCGCAAGGAAGGTCAGTCTCTCGGACCCACAGAACGGGAATGGACTGCGTCAGATCTGGACCAAACAGTAGCGATAGGCATGAACTGTGACAGATTCAAAACTCTTACTTTCCTTATTCAAAAATCATATCTTCTCGAGAAACTATGTGCTTATGTAAACCAAATTTTGTTCTTTCTATTCAATTCGACCCTGAGGATGGAGACAGCACGTAGCCCCGAAACGTCGAGAATATATACCATTCCCGTAGGGTGTAAAAGCCTCCAAAACACGGTTACATATTACAACAGGAAAATAAAGACTGCATAATTTTAGTGTACCTAATTAATCCTCGCAGATTCGAGTCTTCCTTGAGAAACAAGTACTTGCTCCGTTAGTCAAGAAACTTGCTCATTTAATGGAGCAAGTGTTCGCAAGAACCCACTATGCTGAACTGTCCACATCATCTTTCCTATTCCTTGAAGATTTGTATTATCAAAATTTCACATCTCCTTCTAGGTTTTTCAAGTAGACTCATTCCTTGGGGTATTACCACCAAAACCCCGTGTGTCATACTATTCTTCCCCACACATGCCACACACCCTGAACGTCTTAATATGTAGCGAAAATGTCGAATTTTAAGGCAATTTTCTTCACCTTCCTATTTATTTTCTGCCCACTTTGACCCAAATATTCCCCCTGGCACTCTCGTCTCATTTACCCTTAAACTGCATAAAGTGTAAATGTGCCTCCATCCACGCCATGAAGACATATAAGGGTGTAGAGGTACTGTTCCGCTCATTCTTAACCTTGGGACTAAATGGAAGTAGTTAGACTCACGCCCCAGCCGTTTCACTCTCGAAAAAATTTCCCCATACCCGCTGAATAGGAAGGTTGGTAGGCCTTAGTGCTGGTCTTGACGTTTCGAAAAGGAGAAAAAATCTATCTTTCGTGGCTGGGTTGGAACCACGGACCTTCTAGGCCGTAGGTTAGTCACTGTTACGGCTCCCCATTAACTTATATTCTTCCTTAATATAGGTCACCAAGTTTCACACCCACACAGAACAACGGACAATATGCAGACAAGGTGTAGTGTAGGTGGTTGACACCAACATGTCGCAGGAAAGTCCGCTATTTGTCAAGAGCAAGATTTGAAAATCCACATCATAGACCCCAAAAATGTATACAGGCAGGCAGTACAATCGACACAGCAATAATGCTGGTCTGAGACAAAGCTCATCTTACAGGAGAGCCGTACAAACCACAACAATTATAAAGCCACGCCCCTCACTAATCGCCAGTTCTGCGACCAGGAACGTGGCAACAATTTGCGTTCTGCCTCACCTTCTCTTCCATTGAATTGTGTCAGCGACAACGCAGATCGGTGATCCAGAACTGTGACATGTTCTGTCACCCATATGAAACCTGCCCACTGACTGCTATCATGTGACGTCACTCACGTCTGTAACCCACAATGAGACATAAATTATTACCAATAAATGACTATAGACAGGACCAGCAGAATGGCCATTGTGATATCACGAGCTTCATAAATGTGACTCCGTTCGTGGGGTTGAGCCAAAGACGAAGTCCGCCGATTTAAATTAATACCAGTTGACGAAAAGCGGACAAAAACGTTTCTCTTGAATTCTTAACGAACAAATCTTCACGTTTGCACCGTGCATCAATGACAAACACTTTATTATCCAACCAATGCACAATATATAATTTGCAGATACAATTAAAATTATAAAATATTTAAAAGTGCTCCAACATATTTCGGATCACAGAGGATCCAACATCAGGGAGACTTGTACAGTGCATATGCTGCCATAGCACCGACCTTGTCCATATCAACGGACACGATAGAACCATTCTTGCAATTTTTAGCCAAGCACTGTACAAGGCTCCCTGATGATGGCCTCTGTGATCCGAAACATGTTACAGCACTTTTAAGTATTTTATAATTTTAATTGTATCTACAAATTATATGTTGTGCATTAGTTGGATAATAAAGTGTTTAATCTTAAAGAAGAAATTTGATTCCTTGTCTTCCACATTGCACAAGAGTGTGCAAATCGCTGAGGCGTATGTTGAAATCTGACACCAAACGCTGTAAGAGTAGTAGCACTCCTCCTTAAAGACACAGTCGTTTCACGAGGTGAACTTACTTTTCAGTGTACTTTCTACCTTCGCTGCGTGTTGACAGTACACGTGGCTTATGTTAGAATGTTCAGATCCTAAGACAACTCTGCCCAAAACGTCACACCGCCTGCATTCACAAATACACCAACGAGTCGAAAATTTAACATCACAATTAAAAACACTTGAAAGTTCTAAATTTATTCGAATACATGTGATAAAGGACAATTCTTGCCACAGAAATAATGCGATTCTATTTAAAAAGCCAATCAGTTGATGCGGTTTAGAGAAATAATGACTATTTATTGTCAGAATTATACACTATGTTGTAATATACAGACTATTTTAGTCTTAAACAAGATGGTACACATAGTTACCAATAAATGTTATAAGGTTAATATGTCATTATAAGATTTAAAATACCGATTCATTTTCCTGTTTCCAGTACACGTTCTGTCCTCTTGGGCCTATTCAGTATTCTATACGATGGGTAATGGAGGCTCTTCCACGGGGCAAAGCGTGAGGATGGTCACTCATCGTCCTAGTGCCAAGGCTAAGAATCAGTGGAGCTTTACTTCCACTCCCCTATAAACCGATATGCTCTCAAAAGAAGTGTATTTTTCCTTTTTCGCCATTTCAGAAGCCCAAGTATCACAAAACTACATACAAAAATTGATGCTGATCTTAATGCAGCAACATAAACAAGAAATTTTTAGACCAATGACCCTAACCGCAGACACACAAGAACAATCTGGAACTATTTGGAATGGAAAAGGGAGCACAGGGAGATTTTTGGGTTGTATTCTTATTTTGGTTCAAGAAAACATCCTTTATGAGAACGTACACAGATAAGGGTCGGGTAAGATTTCTATTGTACAGAGGGGTGCAGCCCACCAAATGGCAGGCAGAGGTGATTTACCCAGTACAACAAAAAACACCCCTTCCTCTCAACCTCCCACAAAATCCATTGTCTACAGACATAGCAGAGCTTCCGCTGTCTGCTTTAAACCCCTCTTCAATCTGGCCTATCCACAGGTAGTTTTGAGTTGGGACAAACAGCACAGCATACACTACTTCCCGTTCAGTATTTGCCTGAAGATAAACCCTTTCAATTGCTATCTCCTGTTAGTTCCTTCTACCAGGAAATAGATTGTATGAAAAATGTATGAGGTGGGAAAGCATAGAACTGCTTGTGACGTACGTATTCGGTTAGCACTCATTTTTCAATTTTTGACAGAGTTGCGCCCTCAAATTTCTGGGATGTCATAAAGGATAATTCGGTACACAGGCATTGACGTTTCGGAGAAAACTGCATTTTCCATTTTCTAGAAAAAATTAAATCCTTTCAAAGACTAATGGGATGTTACAACTTGTCTACTGGCGAACAGTCACTGGCATTTCTAAGGATCACAGTACCTTCATCCTTAGAGTCAGACAGTCCAAACCTTGGTAACTGTTTACCAGTCGACATGGCGTCACATCCCAGAAGACCTGAATCTTCAGCAGCACCGCTCCTTGAACCGTAAATGCCACAAAATTAAAATCGTCATTTTATACAACGGATCATCATATTCTCTTCATCACAGCACCTAACCCTAACCAAGCTAGCACTCCCTCAGCATTCGAAGTAATGTTCCATCTTTTATCGAATCCGAAGCTTCATTGCAGTTCACCCGAAACGTCGGCAACTATCATTCTACGCCGCATAAAATCTCAGAACAGTGCAGATCTCAAGTCACTCAGTAAGTGCTACAGCTGCAACCAACTGGCTCCGTCTTCCAACGCACCAACCAGTCTAAAAGTATCCTGCTGACTCTTTTCTTCCAGATTTTCGATCGTAGCGAAATACCAACACCCTCCGTCTTTCACAGTATTTGATCGATTGATTATCATTTTGGTTCGAACCCTTAAGGTACCGATGCATCTAGACCTTAAAAATGGGTCCTTTGTGCCCATAATCTGATACCAGTTCAGGGGAGCCCTGTTCCTTTACTAAAGTTCCGGAAGGTCCCCAGACTTAAACTCTTAATGTCTTCTGGATCCAAGGTAAGGAGCCCAGATATGTATGTCTGAGTGAACCCAAAGCTTCACACTCATAGAGAATGTGGGCCGAGGTTTCATCCTCTGCTCCACACCTCCTACAAAAGGGAATATTGGTTAGCCCCATTAAGCGAAGATAACTTCTCAGGGTATTATGTCCAGTAAGCAGGCCAGTAACAACCCCGGATTGTGTCCTATCAAAGGACAAAAGTCGGGTCTTTGCAGTCGGACTAGGGCCAGAAATTAATTCTCGAGCCTGTCTCTGAATATTGCAAAGACCTCGACACTCTGCCAAATGCTGGTTATCCATCCAGCTTCACAGTAGTTACCTTCCGGAAGATCGGCACAAGTCGGAGTTCAGTATATAACTGTAAGTATACAGAAGGCAAACAGTTAAAATACAAACTCCATCACACTGGAAACATATCGTCCACAGTAAGACTGCCTCAACGTGTGTTATCGCCCAGAAGTATTCTTCCGCCACCTCAGTTTCCCTTGCGCATTCATTCCCGCAAGGAAAAATTCTGTGCAGTTTCAAAAATGTTATTATTTCGTTTTTACTTTCCTTGTTTAAAATCCCGCAGTCCGAAAATGCGTAAAGCATTTCACATTTGTCTTCACACGCCCTCATTAAATTTTCCTTCCTTGTATCGCTAACACATTTTGTGACATTTATAAATTGCGAAGCTCCTCTTTCACATCCCCTACATATGTGTCGTGAAGCAGTGTTTAATTACGCACGGGGACTTCACTTATGTATGTATGTATGAATGTAGCAACAAGGTGATGCCGTATAAATGTCAATTTGGTAGCTGTTCTGAACCTCGGACGGGGCAGGGCCATGCCGACCGATGTTCTCCGTGGTTTTCGTCAGACTGTCTGAGCAAATACCATGGCGGCACATTAAAATAGGTCATGACCACTTATACCACATATTTTGCAACATAGAACTCACTACTCTCTAAACTGGACCTTATTTAAACTATGTTACTGACAGCATCGTTAAACAAACAACTAAATAAGCATCAAAGACAGAAGATTAGACAATTCCGGAATGTATAGTTTGGTATACATTTATAGGTTTTCGGAGAAACTTGCTGCCTTCGTCTTCATGGTATATTTCTTACCCTGTTACAAAACGCTCCTGCCCCCTCAACACTGTAAGATCTTCAAATTTTGCAGTAATAAGGGTTAAAAGTTGTGTCGGATCGAAACATCTTGATGTTTGCCGGCAAATACATGACAACAAACTTTTCACTGTTAATCTCGGATAAGGTCTGTTCGGTTTCAATCTCAGGCTCAGCGCCACGACCGGCTGACATTGTGAAGGGCATGCAGTAGTTGTCACCCGGTCATGTGGCTATACCGCTATGCAGGCGGCCATGTTGATGACGTAGTGCGGCACGTAGGTAGGTGTTAGCACACGGCTCTTTTACTTATGCAAATACACAACAGAGACGTGTAAGAAGTGTAATGGGTGAGTAAACAAGAGAAGGTTCGTCTGATGCAATCGCCCAGATCCTCAGTGGACTAAACGACATGACAGGAAACAGTATACATTACATGTAAAGGTAAAGTTCACCCTAGAACAGGCCACGAAGGCTCAGAGGGGGAGTAGAGGTATAGCTCTACTCTTTCTTTAACCTCCGCGCTAGATGGGGTGTGTGGTCAACGCCACGCCCTGGCCTCTTTACCCCTGGGAAAGACCCGGTACCCATTGTGTAGGAGGCTGGGTGGGAGCCGGAGTCGTTCTGGACAGGTGCGGAAAATCTCGCCCCTACCGGGATTCGATCCCCGGACCGCCCAGCCCGTAAGGAGTCGCTATACTGACCGAGCTAAACCAGTCCATAGACATTACATGTACCGGATCTATACCGTGCCACATGCTTCCACCGAAATATGTAACAACCATAATAAATAAACTAATGTACTATTGCTGTGTTGACGGCAAATATTAATAATTGGTTACCTTGTAAATTTACACATCAACGGGATGTTCTTTATACAAATAGTCTGAATCCCGCTGGCTGAGGAAAGAATAACGAGGCACATTCATTTTGTCTTGTGATGTGTAATTTTATCGGGCCCTAAGGATGACAATTCGGGTTTCTGGGGTGTGATACCGTGAGGTTTGGTCGATGGGTACAAATATTTTAAAAAAATGCATAGTTTGGAATAGAAGAGCTCTGTACCCATGTGTTTTTTTTTGGGGGGGGGGGGACGCTGACACCCGAAACACGTCTCACAAATTACATGCCGTCACATGCCGAAAAACTATAACCTTGTCATTCACATTTTCGTGATGAAATTGCGTGCTGAAGGATTCAATTGGGAAGTCATTTGAGTCGACCACCTTCAGTCTCGTGCGAGTGCTCATGAGCATAATTACTACTACGATAATTATGAGTAAATTTAGATGTTTACTGAGGACAAATCATTGTGGATTATTTATTTAGTTCCATTTTTTAAACTCAGTACTGTGCACTGAATTCGCGATCTATGTGCCAAGTATGAATGAACAGCAAAAATTAAGGAAGCAGTTCAAATCAATTACAATATCCATCCACAAGATGACTGGGGACAAACACCACAAAAGAGCTAGCAATGTTCCACACAGATTTTACAAGTGTGCAAGGAACACGCCGTGAATGTTCCTTGCCGCCAAAAATCATATGAACTCCATGAGTTCTTCTTTTTTTTTTTTTTTGGAGAGAAAAATGTCACTAAAACTCTCAGAGCTATTGCTCTCCAACCATACAAGCATAGAATTATAAAGCTCTAAAACTGGTTATTTCTCTCACAGTCATAAAAACACCAACACAGCATTCAAGTTTCATCAAAAATGTTTAATTTATATACACGAAGTAGATAACCTTATACCGGAATTAATTGGTACTGTGTTCGGAGATTTCAACGCACGCGTAAGACAGGTTCGCCATGACCGCAAAGTTGCTCCAACATCTGTGTATCTTGTTCTGCCAAGGTAAACAGTTCATTTCCTCCACTGTGATATTACAGCGAATCCTCTATGCTGGCCACGTTTGGTGCACGTCAGCAGAACGTATCTTATAGAAATGACGTAATATTTTTGATACTGAGACATTACTGTGTACAAAGTAAAGTTACGTGAATAATAGCAATTCGGTTCTTCGTGTCATGAAGGCGCATAGTCTTGTTTCGAAGAAATATACTGCTTCTCTCTTCAGGGTAAAGTTAAAGGTAAAATTTACCCTAGAACAGGCCACGAAGGCCAAGACGGGGAGTAGAAGAATAGCTCTACTCTGTCTTTAACCTCGGTACCAGATGGAGTGGGTGGTCAGTGCCACGTCCCGGACGCTTTACACCTGGGAAAGACCCGGTACCCATTGTATAGGATGCTGGGTGGATCCCAGGGCCGGTCTGGAAGGGCGCGGAAAATATCGTCCCCCACCAAGATTCGATCCCCGCAACACCCAGCCCGTAGCAAGTGGCTATACCGAATGAGCTATCCCGGGTAAGCAATGGAAACAGGAGGTTTGTCGTAACCGTTTCACCGTACCTTAGTGCACGATGTTAGCTCCAGTAGGCTGCAATCTTGACTTCGAGAGTCGCTTCGGAAGAATTCAAAGACACGCGACATTGTGGTTTATAGGTTACTGCATCATCAAGAAGAATGTACTACGATTCTCTAAAACCTTGATCACCAGACTCTAGTGATTCATAAACCAGATACAAAAACCTAATTACGTGCAGGCGTGAAACCTAAAACGCTGAAGTACATTGAACAAATACAGCAAAGGTGTCATCGGGAACACGAAGCAGTAAAGCAACAGAACGGCAATAAATATGACCAGATGAAATGGGAAATTCCCGTTTCACAACTCCGGTAATTATCATTCATCGCCATATTTACGCTCATCAATTCCGCCACAGAACAAGTCAATAGGCTAACACGGAGGCATATGTTCATACACGTGGTGACATGTGTAGAGCGGTGTCACAGCCACACAGCACTACTGCAGGGTAAAGTTAAGCAGTAAAATTTACCCTATAACAGGCCACGAAGGCCAAGAGGTGGAGTAGAGGTACAGACCTACTCTTTCTTTAACCTCGGCGCTAGATAGGAGTGGGTGTTCAACGCCACACCCCGGCCGCTTTACACCCGGGAAAGATCCTGTACCCATTGTATAGGAGGCTGGGTGGGACCCACAGCCGGTCTGGACGGGTTCGGAAAATCTCTTCCCCATCGGGATTCGATCCTCGGACCGTCCAGCCCGTAGCCAGTCGCTATACCGACTGAGCTATCCCGGGACCCACTGGAGGTTGTCATAGGTCAGAAGACCAATTTAAGAAAGACAACGATATCTCATAACTTTACGTTGCTACAGCGTCCAAAATAGCACAAATATGTATTGATTCACGTGAAAGATAAACGTACTAGTCTACAGTCACGAATGGAATGAGAACTCTCAGTAACGACCCGTGCAGTAACTGGAAGAACCTGGAAGTAACACAAGTTTGAACTGAATATTGTGAATTACATCCTTCAGCTTCATCTTATGTCCGATAACAAATGCCAGTGTTCTTATTTCCTCGGTCTAACAAGCCAAATCAGTAACTCCTTAACTCCTTGGACAAGAGTCCTTCTTGAAGAGCTAGCAGTCCCTCAGCTTTGTAAAGAAATTCCCCCCATTTTATGGAACCTGGAGTTTCCCTACCGTGTTCACAACAGCCTGTCAATTTTTCCTGTCACAAGCCGTAATAAATCCAGCCAACGACTTCACATTCCAGTTCTTTAAGATTCCTTTTAATATTATCCTCCCATTTACGCGTAGGCGATTCAAGCAGTCTCCCCCCCCCCTCCCCCAACAAAACTTTATTTGCGTTTCTCTTTTCACACACATGAACTACACTCCCCAAGCCTTTTATCCTCCAACTAAGCGGTATCTGGTCAGCAGTAAAAATCATGAATCTCCTAAATATACACAATTCTCCAACCGCCTGTTTGTCCTTCCTGTACAGGTCACTTCTCCATCACACTCAGCCCACGTTCCGCCCTTAATACAACCTTTATCTTCAAACGTTTTGCCCCCCATTTTTCGGCAAATTTACGGAAAATATATGGAGGGGGGGGGGAGTCTCATCGAGTGTTTGAGTACACAAAATAGATTTGTATTAGACCGAGAACAAAATTCAAAACTGACGTCACGGAAGTTAAAATTTCAATTTCTTGTCTTCTGCACGACCATTTCTTCCGATGTTGTTACGCTAGCGTCAGTACGTGAGTTTGGCAACACTGGCCATGAAGATGGCGTCCTGCACAACGGAACTGGGTTCGTTATGTTATTATTAATGTTGTCTAGGTCTTTAGATTTTAATACAATGTGTGTTAACGTGTAAAACATATTAGAACTGCGCGCTATTGGCATTGTACACAATGCAGAGTTACGCAGCAAAACCCCGGGTCTTTTGTGAATGTATTAATGACCTATTAAGCTCCATACAAGACAGCACATTGTTTGGCAGAAATACATTCTATGAAATTTGACATTCTGTGGACCATGCATCGTGATATATTTGCGTAATAAGGACCAACAAGATGCAATTTTCTCTCTTAATTTATTTCAGAGTGGAACTCTGATCGTGCTAGCAGCTAGTCAACATAGACCCATGATAAATACCATTAACTGCACACACAGTAAACTACCTCCTAATGATGAATAGTTAATCTACTTGAAACCTCTAGAGGGTGATTATTGAAATAAATTAAGAGAGAAAATTGCGTATTGTTGGTCCTTATTACGCAAAAGTTTTATGAATCTTTTAAGATTAGAGGCCGGAATGGCGTAGTCGGTTTAGCGACTTGCTACAGGCCGGAATGTACGAAAATCGAATCGCGGTATTTGCTAGTTTTTCGTCTCTTTCGTTCCGGCCATGGAGAACACTCAGTCTCCTATACAATGGGTACCGGGTCATTCTTCGGGGTAAAGAGGCCAAGTCGCGGCTTTAACCACCTACCCCATCTAGCGCCGAGGTTAAGGAAAAGAGTGGAGCTATACCTCTATTCCCATCTGAGTATTCATGTCCTGCTCTAGAGCGAACTTTTATACGGAATAAAGGGGAAGAAACAGTACACTGGAGGAAAGTGCATAATGAGCAACTGCATACATGTACTGTTCACCATTAAATTTTGGTTCTCTTTAAAAAATTTCCAGTATCAATAGAAGACGTTTCGTAACAATAGAACGATAAGCCTTCAGACCAGCACTGCCTGCTTTAATACGTGAAAACTTTGCATATTTACAGTGTATATGTGACCTGCGAGAAAGTAAAAACCAGCAGAGGTGTTTTCAAATTAAGAATTTTAATTTTGAAGCCGTACAAAGTTTTACGTACTTGGGCTCCCTTATAAATGTTAATAATGATAATTCTGCAGAAATTAATAAAAGAATTTTAATGGCTAATAAAGGCTTTTATGGATTGAAGAGACAATTTAGGTCTCAATTTTTATCCATAAAAAATAAAATAAAATTATATAAGACCTTGATCAGACCAGTGCTGGCATA
>Ga0136643_10015178_pt1 | contig 11577 bp, 3 predicted proteins | sample TergutLab28metaG_FD_96883 | JGI IMG/M metagenome (GOLD analysis project Ga0136643, IMG submission 96883) | Labiotermes labralis P1 segment gut microbial communities from Petit-Saut dam, French Guiana - Lab288 P1 (version 3) (version 3) | ecosystem: Host-associated > Arthropoda: Insects >...
ACACATGCCGCTAGTCTCCAGTCTCACTCTGCACTGCACACAACACACATGCCGCTCTTCAGTCTCACTCTGCACTGCACACAACACACATGCCGCTGTACAGTCTCACTCTGCACTGCACACAACACACATTCCGCTCTACGACACGCTGCCACATCACCTAATTCATATAACGACGTAATTTTACCAAGTGTTTTAACATAAATATAACTTTAGTTAGGTACAAATAAAGCTCCCTGATGAAGGTCATTAAAGACCGAAACATGTAGGAGCGATATTGTGTATTTTAATGTAAATTTAAAACTTTTAACCTAGTTAATAAATAGTGTATTTGTTGGTGAGTGAACTACGTAGACCCCTTATATGTCTTCGTGGCGTGGGCAGGAATGAACGTACTTAATTTTTTATTTTGTTTATTCAATTCCTTGATAATGATAGCGATGTCAATAATACTATATTAACAGTAAGCAATAATCTTCCTGTTACACAGGTTTTAACAAGCACCTAGCTTAATGTTGGTACCCTAATTACCCTTCATATCTATATTTCACTTAAACATTTCTCGTGTTACCAGCGTTGGGTAGCAAATCTGCTGTAGTGTGAAAATTTTGTAGAAAACTAACAAACGCACTCGCTTTTCACTTTCCTTTGCTTCAAGTAAGCTGCACTGAATTATTGACTTTGCTTACCTATTGTGATTAATGGATATCTTTAATATAGTATATCCTGTTGTATTTGTAACGATTAATGAATAAAACTGCAATCAAATATACCTGCGTTTATTGTATAAGGTTATCCTGTCAGCAGTAAGATAAGTTTTGGCCCAAAAACGCCACCATCAAACTTTATATAAAAATGTGAGATGAAGTAAAGTATGTTGTTATAACATATTTGTCTTTAGTGCGAGATCTCACATGTATATGATTCATTTAAAATTATTAATTCCATTTTAAACTTTTATTTAATATAGATCAGAATTTCAATATTAGTGGTGTTTATGGAAGGTATACAATTTTGTCTTCTGAATATCTGAGTTTTAGTGAAACTCCCCATTAGACCCTAAATAACACGTTTAATATTTTAAAATAAAACTGACAATTTTTTCTGAGTTTCTTTTTGTAACCGTAATTACATAGCTTCTTTTGTGATGTATTTTTAATATTAATCTTACATTTATTCCTCCTGTGTTCCACTTGTAAAGTGAGAGCATTATAGGAGAATTTATGAGTTTTATTGAAGTCAACATGGCATATTATTTTCGCAACTCTACTCTCGAAAATTGTATTACGTCTCATTAGAAAGCAGACTTTATTCAGGTTGTCCTATTTTTCGTATTTGCTTGTTGCTTCTTCATACTTCAGCTTGCAACTGATGATGCACGTGAGAGAGCAGTAGACGATATCGTACCCACTCGTCTGTTACCTTTACGTCCATGAAAAAGAGTTGTCATAATTAACCGATCCAAAAAAACGCACAATTTTATTGAGTCATTTTGACCAGTGTTGTGTTATGACATGAAAGTTAATTCCTCAGGATGAGTGTTCTGTTACATTGCGACGATATTTTCCCTTTAACTAAGAATAAAATCAGCGAAAATGCATGCAGAAGGTATTTCAATAATAATTGCTGAAAGAGAGTTATGAATATATTTTGCCTTTGTGCAGTATTGTACCATTTACCGTCACGGAGCTGCATAGTGATCGCTTGATACATTAAAACGGTTTATAAGCAAGGTAATATCCGTGGGCGTATGATCTCTTACGTTTGCCTAGTACAGCAAGGCAAACACGCAAGGCAGTTTGTCTAATGACATGAATGACGGCCGATCCCAGTGGCCGCGCGGCCTAAAGGGTAGGTCTGCGGCCGCTCGCTTGCTGGGATTGCGGGTTCTCATCCCGCCGGGGGCATGGACGCCTGCCTCTTGTGAACGTTGTGTGTGTTATCGGGTAGGAGTCCCTGCGAAGGGCCGATCAATCGTCCAGATGGGTCCCACAGAATGTGGTGTGTCTAATTGAAACCTCAAAGATGAGGAGTCCTAGGCCCTCTAGGGCTGCAGAGTAATTAAAAAAAACGAGTGGCACCAAACCAGTTAGAATGTGTTGTCGGTGCAGAATTGTCAGTCAGTAGACATACCTGTGCAATGTCTGTCTATTGTTCACTTTGTGTGCGTGCGCTACACAGTTACTGCAACCCAACGACAGAATTATTTTGTACTTTATTTTATTTAACATGATCATTTCGACCCACGAATTAATCGATAAAAAATTATTCTTTACTTCATTTTTCGAAAGTGTTTCGATAATATAAATTAATTTTCACAGTAATTACGCCAAACTGCTTCATACATATGAAATGCACGTATCGCTATCAATTAAGTTGTGCACTGCAATGTTTATATTAAATAAATTGTAATTAGTATACCGGACATTACGAATAAATTTTAAGTTTTTTATTCTCTTCTGTGGAGTAGAATATCCCGATCAGTTATGCAACAGTATTTTTATGCCAATTTTTGCATCTAACGGAATGAACCAATACATGTAGTCACGTCATTTTCATTAACCACTCATCTGATTTATGGTACACTTAACGTTGCATATCTTGTTCTTGTATATAACGATTCGGGAGAAAGGGCGAGATTAAGCAGAGCTGCATGATAATCTCGTAATTTACGTGATCCGTAACGTTAGGTTACCCAGCAAGCAATACATTATATCCCCATTGAGTTATGAGTTGCTGCAAAACATTGCGCTCTATTCCAACACCTTATACGGTCATGCTTCTCGTGCGATAATTGAAGAGAAAAGTAATATTACATTCTGGATTCTGTGTGGCTTTCATACGGATAGTAATAACATCTAGGAATGAATATACAACTTGTAAATAAAGTTACACTTCATTTACTTTGTTTATAGCACCTGCTCTAAGCGGCACTGAAACAAAGTTGTTAACCACAATGTGAAGACCGGCAAGTGTGTGAAATACGAGCAGATCTGACAGTGTTGTAACCACCTTATCATTGGCCTACGGGTCTTTATACTTGGACAGTACTATGAAAAACAACGTAAAAATTTTTCATATTTTTTTAACATTATAATTTGAGTTGCAGAGAGAGTTGTTTTGATAGGAGAACCTGAAAGAATTGCACTGTTTCGAAGACCTAAGGGTAGATTGGATGGTAATATTTCTTAATTGCCTAAAGGTATAGGATGGGAGATTGTGGACTGGATTGATCTGGTTCAGGAAAGTGAGATCCGACTGTTTTGAACGCGGTAACGAACGCTCAATAAAATGCGAGGAATATCTTCACTAGTTGAATAACCGTAAACTTTCCAAGAAAAAATCTGTAGTTGTTTGGATAGAGTGGTAACTAGGCCTAGACATATATATGTGGGGAGGGGGTTGAGATGAAAATTCAGATGAACACCGACATTGGTTAGGTAAGCGTAATAAGCAGAGTAGACGACATGTATAAAGGCTATATAAGTCATACATGCAGTTTAAGACCCGTGTAAGCTACCTGGCTGGAAATAATGTGTAAAAATCAACAAAATGAGACAAAATATTATACAGACACTTTGGCCTGTTGTGTGTTGGTATTAACCCTTTAAACGCAGAATTAAATCCCATCTGCCATCTGCTGGCATTATTAGGAGCTCACCATATTCTCCACGTTAGCAGGATAAGGGTTAATTCCGGCGTAATATTTTTACTTACAGTTATTTCTCAGTGGCTAATTTAAGGGCTATTCTTAATTCCATGTTATGGGTAGCATCAAATATTCAGCAGTTCGACAATATGAATCAATAAATACCTATTGGACTTGACTTTTTTTACCGCATTATAATATAACTTTCTTGGAGTGTATTCGAAAACCCGTGAAATATCATTTTTATGCATCCTTCGAGCCTAATTTAGGATTAAGGATATCTTGGATACGAAGTATTGGTCATGAAATTTGGTTATGTATGTGTGGCGAAGAAATTCGTTGAAGATCGAAGCGTTGTGTTGTGTTAGGCTGTGACGACACGAATAAGTGCATGTTTTTGTGTAGGCAGCAGACTGTTCGGAAACGTCAGCATATTGCTACCGCACTACACGGCTTCAGTAATCGCCGTGGGAACACAAAATTTTGAATGTCTCTACTTTTTTTTTATTATTTTCTGAAGTTTAATAAGCAGGTATTTAGAGTTTAATAAAGAGTTGTTCAGAAGATTAACGTAATGTGCACGAAGTTCCAAACATTAGCACTAAGTGAACTCTTACTGCTGTTTATATTACACAGAATCTGGGATGTGACTTTTTGATGACTTTTCATGAATGGTTCCAGATGTTTCGAAGGGTGGTCTTGCCTTTATCTTCACAGTCAAGCAGTGTAAGTTTGCTTGGACTCCTTAAACCTGATTATGTACTACTTACCCACAGAACCATCTATATATTCAAGAAGATATGAATATTTATGGATCAGGTAATTAAAAAATGAAGGTAATGGAATATCTGAAGATTCTAGAGCTATTACCCAAGGGATGAGACAAGGATTCTCACTATCACTTGTTTTATTCAATTTATATTTGGACGAAGTTATTAGGATTTGGTTACAGAAACTAAAAACTAGTAAATGTATTAAAGAGTTAATTTTCAACACACTGTTATTCGCAGATCACCATTTTATTATTTCTGACACAGAAGACAACTTACAAAAGGCAGTCTATTTATTATATAACATATCTAAAGAATATAATTTGGAAATTGCTGCAAAAAAGATGAAAGTATTTGGTTTCGTTGGAACGGATCACCTAAGAACAAAAATTATTATAAATGATGAAACTCTAGAAGAATTTAGCCAATTTACTTATCTAGGTTGTAGTATATCTTATCAATTTTCCAATGATGTAGAATTTATATTAGCACAGTTTTTACATTTAATAGGTACTATTAAGAGAACTATTTTTAAGAAAGTGAGAACGGACACTATTTTGAAAACATACAACACAATAGTTTTACCTACATTTTTATATGGGTCAGAAAATTGGAATCTAGCAGCTTTACAAAGACGAAGAATTGAAGCGGCAGAAATGAACTTACTGAGACCTCTGGCAGGCTACACCCTTTATGACCACAAAACAAATGACTCCATATGCCGCGAACTACGGATTACAGGCGTACTAGACAAGATAGATGAATACAGACGGAACTGGCTTTCACACTTGCAAAGAATTCCACAAAACCGAATACCTTTGAAATCATACTACTACAGAGCACAGGGAAGGAGAACAATTGGAAGACCGAAGAAGCGTTGGCGTGAGCAGCTGTAACTCTGGAGACGGAACAGATCAAAGGGTCCAATCCTTGATGTTTATGATGATGATGATTATGATAATAATAATTAAAAAACAAAGATATCTTATTAATATCTGAATGTTATATTAAGGAAAAACTGTATCCGTATTTTCCTCTCACGAGCTGCTGAATTTCATATGAGAAAAATGTTTCAGTAACTTATTCCGTATGAAGATTTTGACCTTTGGGGGCAAGCATTGGAAGAATACGTGATAGAAAGAGCAGATAATTTAAACTTGATTTATAAATTTATTCCTCCCACCTATCTTTCAGTTTCATCCTGCCGGACACAAAGCCCATATATTGCATCAAACACATAGGCCTGTATACCATTTCCATTGTTATACACATATACATCTGCTCACCTAACTTGTGCACATGTCATGTTAAACACAATTATGCATGCGATAATATTTCCAGGCACCACGAAACGTAAAATATAATGCACATATATGCAGCCTTATAATATCGTGTGTGGGTGGCTGGACGAAGAATTCTCTTGACGAGGAAATAGACCTGCCAGCCTCTTACACGTTTTCAATTCAGGCTGATCAAGTCCAATCTCACTCCACACATGATATGCCGTCATTCATTCATTCAGTCAGATAGTCAGTCAGGATACGGACTAAAATACAGGGAATTGCTGGAAGCAACACCAAACACTAAATTTCTCAAACATCAGAATATCAAATAGAGGTGGATGTAAATATCATGTCTTAAGAGTAATTCCAGTAAGTACTGTTTCTTAGGTCATAAAGATTAAATGAGAATGCAATACGACACTAAATAAAGCTCATTTATTCCTCTGAAGTGGGCCGGGTAGCTCAGTCGGCATAGCGACTGAGCTATGGGCTGGACGGTCCGGGATCGAATTCCGGTGGGGACGAAATTTTCCATCGTCCAGACCGGCCCTAGGGCCCACCCAGCCTCCTGTAAAATGGGTACCGGGTCTTTCTCGGGGGTAAAGTGCGGCCGGGGCGTGCTGCTGACCACTCACCCCCTTTAGTGCCGCGGTCACCTTCTGGGCCACAACGGGCCTGTAACGGGAGCACTCTTTATTCCTCTGAAACGTTATTATTTTTCAATATAATCCTCGGGCACATCGATTCTGCTGTCCAATCTTGGCACGTTTCACAATGTAGAGGAAGTAAAAGTGGCAATTTGTGAATGGCTGCAAATGAAGGAACCTTATTGGCATCGCGGTTAAATTTTTAAACTCCTTCCGAGATGGGACAAATGCAACAGTTTGCTTGATGATGACGATGAAGAATAACGATACTTCATTGGAATAAGTAAGTTGCTCTTAGTGATACAATCGCTTCTAATTTCATTTTTATGACTAATGGAACCTGACTTATTGAACATATCTTGCAATTCTGGGCAGTGTACAATGGATTTTGTAATAACGTTATGATGCATTAAGGAAGAGTTGCTACAAAGAGAGTTTCATATTTTGTGTTTGTTTTGGATTTACTGTAGCCTTAAATTCTGTAGGATCAAAGATTTGCATTACCTTCTGTGCATATTTATAGCACGGCAGATCTATCTATGTGTATAAACGTTATTTTGCTTTAAGTTGCTGAAATATTTTGAATGTACCTTCCTTGCACGTTAAATTCGTTGTAAAAAAATTCTTATCATCGAGATATTTGTAACCATCGACATAGACACAAAATTTGCTATACAGTGGATATGCACACCTGTCGTTATAAACTGTTTCCATAACGAATTTGGTATTCTGTATCAGAAATCATCCGGTGAATTTTATTTTGAATCATTGAATTCATGTTAAATAAAATATAATTACTCAAAAACACTTCATACAAGGTTTTGTGTGTAACATGAATTATAGATCTGTAGCGTTTTGGAACATTTTTGATATAATGGATATGTAAGGAAGAAGAGATAACTTATGAGTCTATGCGGTGTGATATTTGTAGTGTCGATAATGTTACGAAAAAGTGGTTCATTTTTGTGTGTCATTTTGAAGATAAGAGACAGTGAATTGCAACGAAATGAATTCTGGAAATATCTCTTGTTAATGCCTTACCCCTGATCGCGCTAAGTACGTTACGTGGGTTGCAGTATGGCATGGAAATTTATGCATAGCAGTTTGTTGGATTTATGTCACTCTCGCGGAGTTCATAACATAAATGTACAAGGAAGGAAACTTTCTTTTCTCTTGTTTTTATAGGCCACAACTGAACAGAAGTATGGTAATTTAAAATTCCTGGTCTACATCAGAAAGTATCTGACATAATTAATAAAGGTTCATAAAGTTTCCGCGTTATGAGAAGCGCTCATTCGAACTGTTCAGAATTTTTTCTCTTTCTCTGTGTATATAGTTTATACTACTTATATACTTTCAGTGAGAAGGTAAAAAATTGGAGTCATGTTAAACTGCTTTGCATGATACCCCAACAAAAACAGCAGAGGAACTGATAACAAGGATCACGAGTTTCTTTAAGTTGGTGCAGACAACGCCAGGGTTGTTAGAGATAGTACAGCAACCAGTGTTGCCTAGATGTCGGTTGTGCAATGATTTTGGGTGGGCAGAATTTCGAAATTTTTTTGTAAACCCCATACTCTTTATTGTAGTAGGCCTATGACGTTCTTTTCTTAGCTGTACCAGAGACTTGTGCGCGGATTTTCATTTTTAATTTTAATTTCTTGCTTAAATTTGATTCTTCTTAACCAGTAGTATCTGTTTACTTCACAGAACTCTATGTCCAGAACAGCAGAATCAAGTATCCGGCTATTAAGTTGCAGAGCAACGTGCATTTCATCCTTCCAAACCGAACGTGTTCATGGTTTCGCGTGTAGCGACAAAACAAAGCTTTTCCAGCTATCGGTTGCCGTCCTAAGATAAAATGTTTCCTCTCGTTTATCATTTCTGTGAATCTGCCCATTGGATGACCTTACACTTTATATATGTGTTTGTGAGTTTGCAGTTGGACGCATGTTTAAGATTTACAGTGAGCGTTTCTACCACAAAATTTTAGTCCAAGATTGACAATGAGTGAAACGTAAATAAATGTATGGGTACTTTTATGTGAATAAATCCCAGTCTGCTTCACTAAAGAATGTGCAAAGAAGACAGGAAGTGTACGTATGACAAAACACTGAGGCACATTCGCGTAACCAAGTTGCAGTGGAAAAGAAATAATTATTGCACGTTATGAATGTGTGTCTACAGCCTTAGTTATCCGGCATGCAAAGTGGATGCGCCATATTATATTGCCATCTGTAGTCTGCCCGTCTCTAAATATTTTTGCACACTATCTCATAAACGGTACGATTTTCGGAAAAAAAAGTTGTTCAACCTAAAATAAGTGTTTTGAATTTCTCCACATCTTTTGTCAGAAACATTTCTCATTCTAAGAAGAAATGAGCACGATTTGATCATAAATTTGCATTGGTCTTCATGTAAAGTACCCGCTATTCTTGTCAGATTTTTATGAAACTTGGATTTTCCGGACAGATTTCCGAAAAATACTCATATATCAAATCTTATACAAATCTGTCCAGTTGGAGCCGAGTTGTTCCAATCGGACGGACAGACAGACAGGAAGGCAGACATGACGAAACTGATAGTCGCTTTCGCAATTTTGTGAACGTGCCTAAAAACCATAGTGTTTTTTTGTGAAAACTGATGTTCGGTTCAGACTATGATAGTCCCGGTAACAGAACCATTATGCGAGTCTAGAGATCGCTTTCGAGTAATTCACTGACTCATGTGATTCCGCTGAACAGAATTATGAATTATTCTTCTCTGGTTATGGCAGTCCACGCTCGGAGAAACACACTGTGTTTGTGTGAGTCACAGCCGTGATAACGCCCTTTAGTGCAGGGTTCTGTATACAGAGTTCTCTAATTAAAGCCATGCCTTGCACTTGCATGCGTTGTTACGTGTTCAGAGTCAAGGTCTTGTGAGCAAGTGTTTATGCAAGCAGAATCGTATTTAGCTTTGTGGAGCTGATTACGCAGAATGTCAGCAGGTTTGTGATTTCTTTTCAGGGGAGTCGAGGGAATATTTCCTTTGAGGAAGGACGTTAATTCTGGTAGAAGTCACGGAACATGAAACACGGGCTGTGACTACCTGGAGCTAGTTCAGTTGTTTAGGCCTACAATGGTCATGCCTGATTGAAAGCGACGTGCATATGTATGCTATTTAGCATTGGGACATGTTCACGAAAGTTTATAACTAATGTACGTTCGGGAGGACAATTTTAAGCAGTTAAAATATTTGAAAATAGTGCTACATATATGCTTAGACGTTAATTATAGTGAATTGAATTTGACTAATATTGTCTAGGTAGTAGGCAAAAATTCAAGAGTGAGACAGCTTTGTAAATTATACTGCACCCTGACAAGCTACTACGCCAAGGTAATAAATAAATAAACATGTATATATATATATATATATATTATGTTTCGACAAGCCTTGTGGGCCTCGTGCTAATCATTGTTGAGGTTTCCAGAATACGCTCAGACACACCACACTCGTTAGGACTCCTCTGGACTAGTGAACGGCCCTTCACAGAGATCCCTACGTTACAATACAAAACACTCACGAGAGACATGCCCCCGGCAGGATTCGAACTCGCAATCCGAGCAAGCGAGCGGTCCCAGATCCACGCCTTCGACGGTGCGGCCACGGAGATCGGCTGATAAAATTGGTGGTTAACTAAATTAAGGGAATGTAAATGGGAAAAATCGTCGTAGAAGTCGCAGTTGGTTGAGACACTCCCTCGAGAAACAAAGTATTAGTATCTGTTAGTGCTTACTTCATAATAATGTACCTTAATGTTTTTAAGCTTAAATCCATTTTAGTCACTTAACTATAAAATACTGGAAACGAAAAATAAAGTGTCTTAATGTACTGTACCTTTAACACACTTTTAATATTATCCTGCAACGGGTTCAGTTTCGCTGGTCGACGTTTCTTTTCTTTTCAGAAACGTTGTGATGGGGAAGTGCTTCATTTTTTCCTACAGCTCCACTTCCACACGAAACATCGTAGGATCTTCTGGATAGTTAACGACATTTTTTTCATTTTTTTCTCTGGGCCATCCCACGCATTTGCGAATCCGCAAAGTACAAATCCGCGAAAAGCGAAGGACTACTTTAAACAAAGAATTACATACATATAGGCCTACATATGTGATTGAGTGTGTGTATGTGTGTGTGTGTATGTATGTATGTGTGGATGCATGTACGTATGTATATGTGTATGTATGAATGTGTGTGTGTGTATGTATGTATGTATATGTGTATGTATTATATATGTATGCATTATGTATGTGTTTATTATGTATGTATGTATGCATGCATGTATGTATTTATGTGTGTGTGTATGTATTATGTATGTATGTGTGTGTATGTGTGTATGTGTATGTATGTATGTGTGTATGTATGTATGTATGTATGTATGTGTTTATGTATTATATATGTATGTACGTATTATGTGTGTTTGCATTATATAAGTATGTATGTATTATGTATGTATGTGTGTATGTATGTATGCATGTATGTATGTATGTATGTATGTATGTGTGTGTATTATACATGTATGTATGTATTATGTATGTATGTGTGTATGTGTATATGCATGCATGTATGTATGTATGTGTGTGTATGTATTATGTATGTATGTGTGTGTATGTATGTATGTATTATATATGTATGTATGTATTATGCATGTATGTGTGTATGTATGTATGTATGTACGTGTGTGTATGTATTATGTATGTATGTATGTGTGTGTATGTATGTATTTATGTATGTATGTATGTATGTATGTATGTGTGTGTTTGTGTGTATGTATGTATGTGTGTATGTATTATGTATGTATGTATGTTTGTGTGTATGTATGTATATGTATGTATGTATGTGTGTATGTATGTATGCATGTATGTTTGTATGCATGCATGCATGTGTGTATGTGTGTATGTATGTGTATGTATGTATGTATGTGTTTATGTATTTTATATGTATGTACGTATTATGTGTGTTTGCATTATATAAGTATGTATGTATTATGTATGTATGCATGTATGTATGTATGTGTGTGTGTGTATTATACATGTATGTATGTATTATGTATGTATGTGTGTATGTATGCATGCATGTATGTATGTATGTATGTATGTGTGTGTGTATGTATTATTTATGTATGTGTGTGTATGTATGTATGTATTATATATGTATGTATGTATTATGCATGTAAGTGTGTAT
>Ga0136643_10015179_pt1 | contig 11576 bp, 6 predicted proteins | sample TergutLab28metaG_FD_96883 | JGI IMG/M metagenome (GOLD analysis project Ga0136643, IMG submission 96883) | Labiotermes labralis P1 segment gut microbial communities from Petit-Saut dam, French Guiana - Lab288 P1 (version 3) (version 3) | ecosystem: Host-associated > Arthropoda: Insects >...
ACGCGCCACATGTCCAGCCCATTTCGTTCTTCTCGATTTTATCACCCGCACAATATTGGGTGAGGAGTACAGATCACTTAGCTCCTCGTTATGCAATCTCCTCCATTCCCCCGTTACCTCGTCTCTCCTAGGTCCAAATATTCTCCTCAACACCATGTTCTCAAACACCCTCAGCTTCCTTTCCTCCCTCAATGTCAGCGACCAAGCTTCACACCCTTTGTTAAAAGTAAGATAAAATTATTCATTTATTGCCTTGTTGAATTTTGTTTTTATGAATGTTTTCAATTTTATATTCGACGCGGAGCAGAATATGTGGTCTTGTGATATATTTTTGTGTAGATTTGAGAGGTTGTGTTTAGTTTTATTGAGGAATCTTACGTTGTTTGTAGAAGACAGACGTAAAATTTGTGTTTGTATTTTGATGTCAGCCTTGACATTACGCGGGATGGCAAAAATTTCGTTTGACACTAAACACAGCACGATAAACATCGACTCTCACGTGATTTCTGTGCCAGTCTGCATAACGGAATTTTAGGAGTCTGTACAAAGACTGGGTAGCTCTTGATGGTGTTACATTGTAGTGTGGGGCAGTATGACTGGTAAATACATATAATACCTTAACTTTTAAGAAATGGGAGTGAAACATTAAATTTTAGCGCACTCCTTATGTAAAACGTAAATATTACAGAACCCCCCCCCCAAAAAAAAAAGATAAGATAAAATTATGATATACAAGTAAAAAGACCGTATTTTTGCATCATGTTTTAAAGACGCAATAATATCCGTGTTGCTTAACCTTTTGACGCCTAATGCCAATTGTAGTGGTCGTACCGCACTGCTAACGTCTAAAGTTGCATTTTATTTATTTATTCAACAAATATAGGTACTGAATATTTTAAACACGGTATATACTCTCCGTTTCCTCCTCTTCAAAATGCAGTTTGTTTCATAATTCTAACATATTTGGTTCCTGTATTATTCACATTTTATATACAGGGTGTGCTAAAATTAAAAAAATAATTCCGGCGCCAAAAGCTTAAATACATAGAACACGTTTTTTGGGAACCAAGCTATGTGGACGCCCCTCTTATGGGACCCTAGGCCTTCTGTAAAGACGCTGGAGTTAGATGTTGAAGATAATTTATTGACTTTACAGGAAGTACATTTGAGGTGGACGGAAAATAGAATAACATACGGTTTGGTAATTTGTAGTACACAATATTCACACAATATAACTTGGATACGAGCTTGAGACAGAAGAGTTTGGTGGGAAATGTAGCGTGCAGAAATACGACGATATACATGCAGAGATTTTATTCAGAATGCACGACGCCACACAAGGGCGGTTGAAGACACGTGGCGATACTGACCGCAACACGACGTTTCGGACAACTAAAAACTCAGCACTCCATTCCCGATTTTGGAAGACTGGTTGTAACTGAGAGACGCTACAAACAGGACCGATTTTCGCACGGTATATGTATGGGCTTCTTGCATTTTTACATGAACACCCAACTATGTCCGTGCAGCAGAAGCCACCTCGAGAAGTTAACAATTGTTCAGATAGTCAAGAAATTCCCCTCATATTATGGCGAAAAAGGCTAATTAACGCATTCATGAAATATGCAGCTTGTTCATAACTAGTCATACGAATCCAGTCCACACTTTCCATAAGATCAACTGTAATAATATCCTCACATCTATGTCCAGGTCTCGAAACATATCACTTCCATTTAGATTAGCTACAAAACTAGTTACCGAATTCGGCACTTGGTTGTGTGTAAACACCACAGCTTATCTCGTTCTCCATAATCTGTTTATGCTAATGAGGTTAGGCGAGCACAATTCATGAAGCTCCTCACTTTGCAGTTTCCTTCAGCCTCGAGTTACTTCCCTCCTTTTACGTCCAAATACCCTCCTCAGTACCTCTTCTCAAACACCCTCGGCCTAAATTCTTCCCTTAACATAACAGATCAAGTTGAACACCAACATTTAGCAGCAGCTAAAATTGTAGTTTCACAGGATGTGGTAAATTTGCAACTACAGATATAGTCCGATACTAAAAATAAAGAATTCAAATTTATTCCAGCAGTTACAACGCTTTAAGAAATGAGGATTTGAATTTCATCCAAGGTCTCAACCGCGTCCCTGTACAGTAGCGGATACCGTAGACGGTGGTGGCAATACGGAGTAAGTTTAATGTTTTGGTATTATCTGCTAAGGCGGAATCAGGAAAGCTAAATTACACGTGCCGTGATATTGTGTGCCGACACACTTGAAGGCGAACTGACTGGTGAAATGCAGAGCGAATTACAGGCACCTTAGACAATGGGCAGTGAACAATATATATCACACGATATATATCACAGAATATATATCACACAATATATATCACATGATATATATCACACAATATATATCACACGATATATATCACAAGATATATATCACACAATACATATCACACAATATATATCACACAAATGACCACAATTTAATGTTCTTCTATATAGAGTTGCATTTTAAAGGGTAATGAATTGCATTCCCAATACATAATGTCGATATCAATTGAAAGAGAACTAAATTCAGTTTATTTAATAGAACGACATGTTTCGGCCTGGGCTAGGCCATCCGCGTGTTCGCAAACAATTTTAAAAATATATTGAGGCTAAATGTACAAACAGTTTCATAATGTTTAAAATTGGCCAAATGCTAAAATACACCAGAGAGTCATGTGTCAGTTGGGGGCTTTGCAACTACTGCTTACATTTTTATAACGAATATTTACTTCCATAATTACTACATAATGTACAGATGTGTAAACTTAGAAAGTGCAAAATACTAAATACGTGATATACAGCTACCAAGTTACGTACTTCCTGTATTTGAAGTGAGCTGTTTATGAAGGAAGGAAATCTGCTATCTCAATTAACATTTGTTATTAACTTCGAGGCACCCAGACTGATGCCAGCGCCATGACAAACTTGGGCTGTTAATGCAAGTAATTATTCCTGATTAAAAAGCTGTAAACAACTGTTGCAAGTCCAAGTGACATGTAATTTTCTGATGTACTGTAGCAAATAACAAATTTGAAACATTATGAAACTATTAGTACGCTTCACCTTAATTCTTTTCAAAATTGTTTGTGAATATGAAGACGGCCTATCCTAGGCCGAAACACGTCGTTCTGTTAAATAACATAGAAGTTAGGTGTGTTTAGGCTCATATCAACTTTGCGTACTGAGTTACTGAATAATAGTATGGGATAACACACTTCACAACTGAACTGTATTTATTTAGCATGTACGTACACAAAGGAAAGCAACATATAAAATGCATCTTGTTATAGTTAGTAGCCATCTATCACAAACGTTAGTTAATTTATACATTGCCCTATTTACAGGCATGCTGAGAGCGGGTACATAGATCTGTTTTCTCTTAGACATATGTAACAAGCAACACTAGCCTCTCATCCATCAATTTCTTGGCACTGGAACTGAATATTATATCATTATCTTTGGTTGCCTCTTTCGTAGATGTGTAAGTAAAATCGATTTCCTGTCTGTGGATGACACATACATTTTGGAAAGGTGAATTCTGAAAAAGTTCATTTCAGAAATAACTTGTCAGGCTTTGTGTGTCGAGAAAACAGACTCGAATATCTGACATTTAATTTATAACAGAGGTGTGTAAACCAGGAGGAAAAAGATAAAGAGTTTTAGTAACTGCGAGAAGAGTCATAACTAGCACACTAAGATGGACAGAAAGGCAGTAGGTTCATCTACAAAGTTGGCAGCACACCACACTAAACACGGTGCCATAAAGCAGAGGAACAATAATAATGATGCAGGTCACATTAATGTGTACGTACAGATGGTTCAATGCAGACAGATGCAGGTCCACTTAAATGACAAGAACGTGATTTTAAGAGGAAAGGTAAAGATTGCATCAAGAGGGGAAAAATGTAAAATTCCACTAAATCTCAAACTTGAATGTAGACAGAGGTGAGTGGTTAGCTTCACGACTCTGAAGTTGTATCTCTTTCCCAACCCCCACACCCCACCCCCACAAAAAAATTGTACCCATAAAATCGGAAATTGGGTGGGCTCGAGTGAAAGTCAGGAGTGTTGGATAAGATGAAAGTTCTTTCTCCCTGCTGAAAATCGAATCCCGTACTGTCCAACCAGCAGCCTAGTAACTATACTGAGATATTGTTAAAAACAAGCTTAACCTTTTGGCGCCGGAATTATTTTTTTTAATATTAGCACATCCTGTATATAAAACGTGAATAATACAGGAACCAAATATGTTAGAATTATGAAACAAACTGCATTTTGAAGAAAAAAAAACGGAGAATATATACCATGTTTAAAATATTCACTACCTATATTTGTTGAATAAATATATGAAATGCAAATTTAGAGGTTAGCGGTACGGTACGACCACTATAGTTGACATTAGGCGTCAAAAGGTTAATTAACAACAACCAAACCAAATGTAATTATTTGTAGAGTTTTGGAGAGAAGGAGGGAGTTCTATTAACAGCAGTAAAATGAGAGAACAAGAATGTACTACGCTTTAAGCAACGTTACGATCGGGAGGAACATCATTCAGCAGAAGGCAGACTCCGAAATACGCACGACAGAACAGGTTCCACTGCTGACAGCCTCTGGTCGTGCTGCTACCGCCTGGTGCGAAGTCGTGTATAAAGCGAATACTGAAGAACTTCTGCTATACACGTTGCAAATATAAAGCATATTGACAGTTCTAATCTATAGTCATGATTACCACAGAAAAACCTTCCATCGATCCATTCAAATAGAAAATAACCAAAACTCGGTTCACAAAAGATGCTATGTCGTATTAACGGGAGAGCCAATACACAGACATAGCAGTCAGTTTGTAGAATGCCATCACAGCGTTGTGAATTCTGCAGTAAGATGGAGTATTTCATGTGAAAGAGTATTTTAGACGCAATGAGTCGAAAATAGACTTAAAATGTATTTTATTGCACATGTTACGAACGCAGTAACTGACTTTTGAGCTACCTACGGACAATACAGAAGCTGTAACATGAAACGTTAAGGACAGATAACTTAATATTTCCAGCACAACAGTAACAGCACAGGCGTATCGTCTTTTTGAAAAACCCTGCTGTTCTCTTCACGGCCAATTGATCTCAGTTTATTTCCTTTCGCCATCTGATCGGACTAAACGTCTGGAGTACCTAGAATACAACCTCAATAGTAAAAATAATTTGGGGTGACGTAAAATCATATTGATTTCATAAACAGCCTTGACAATGAACACATAACTCACTGGTTGTTTCTTACAGCGGGCATATATTTGTGCACCAGGAATGCGTGTTCTTAAGATTGTTATGTACGAATTGCAAAAAGGCGTCCAAATTTTTTTTGACAAACGGCCACAACGTTCATTTGAGAGCTGTTCGCGGGAGACACGAATAAAGGTAGCAATAAGTGTTACACCTGACTGCCAAAATTGTTGTGTATAGGGATAGTACTCGTATATAAGTCATTTACAAGGACAGGGACACCGCAGTCGGTATAGCGCCTGGCTATGGGCCGAAAAATCCGGGGATTGATACCCGGTGGTGGCGAGATTTTCCGCACGCTTCCAATCCGGCTCTAGATCCCATACAGCCTGCTATAAAATGGGTACCGGGTTATTTCCGGGCGTAAAGCAATCGGTGCCTGGCGTTAAACACCCACCCCAACCCCATCTAGCGCCGAGGTTAAAGAAAGAACACAACTAAACCTCTATCCCCCTTCTGTACCTGAATGGCAGGGTAAAGGATGGAATTTACAAATAAATAATTTACAAAATCTTGCCGCGGCTCACATAACAGGAGTTGCTGAGACGCATGTTGGACATCCACGAATTAGAGCACGCCATTACGACACCGTTCATTCGTGCCATCTGGTGGTGTTATCTTAAATAATAAACTTTTCTGAAGTATTCCACTCCGTGCATATTATTAAACCATCTGCTTTTACACAGTTGTGTAAAAGCAGATAGTTTTGAGTAAGGAATTATGTAAGTTCTCGCAGAAGATGGTGCGAGATAAAACGGAACACGTGGGAGAAACATGGTATAAAAATGTAATAACTGGAGAGTGTGTGTTTAGTAGGTGTAATTGAAGAGACGTCTAAGGCAGAGTTGTTTGTTTCATCTTGAAATTATAAGGCAACTGACAAAATGACTAAGTAACGAAATATTAAAAAAAACACCATAATTATTAGATATACAATAATATTACTAATAATAATGTTATAGTACTTTCTAAGGCATGTGTTAGGATACTTACTGCTGTGAATATCACAGCGCGGCAAACGTCATAAAAATTTCACGTTTGTAGCAATCTCGGCATCTTGACCAGCCAAAACATGTGGGCATCATGTATATCATTTATCATATAATTTACAGCTTTATTCTGTACAAAGGAAAGCAACACCCGTTTAATATGAGTGATTATAATTTGTACTACCAGAATGTACTGACTACACATGGTTTGTAATATCAGAATGTACTGATAAACATGGTCTGTAGTGCCAGAATGTACTGCCTAAACATGGTCTGTAGTGCCAGAATGTACTGCCTAAATATGGTCTGTAATACCAGAATGTACTGGCTGCACCTGGTCTGTAATACCAGAATATTCTGACTACACGTGGTCTGTAATACCAGAATGTACTGACTACACCTGGTCTGTAATACCAGAATGTACTGACTACACCTGGTCTGTAATACCAGAATATACTGACAAGACATGGTCTCTAATACCAGAATTTAATGGCTATAAATGGTCTGTAATACCAGAATATACTGACTACACATGTTCTGTAATACCAGAATGTACTGACTACACATGTTCTGTAAAACCAGAATATACTGACTACACATGTTCTGTAATACCAGAATGTACTGACTACACATGTTCTGTAATACCAGAATATACTGACTACACATGGTCTGTTATACCAGAATATACTGACTACACATGTTCTGTAATACCAGAACGTACTGACTACACATGTTCTGTAATACCAGAATGTACTGACTACACATGTTCTGTAATACCAGAATATACTGACTACACATGGTCTGTAATACCAGAATGTACTGACTACACATGTTCTGTAATACCAGAATGTACTGACTACACATGTTCTGTAATACCAGAATGTACTGACTACACATGTTCTGTAATACCACAATATACTGTATACACATGGTCTTCCGCAGGACGAACACCTTCTAGTACAGAACAATTAGCACGACCGTACGCGAAGGCATCGGGAAATGGCAGCGCTACCGAAATATCCAAGAAGCTTTCACAGACAGAGGTGAATACGCGTGAGTGGACTGAGCAAACAAAACCCAGGAATTTGCAACGCGATCTCGGCGCAGTTAGCGGAAAAGCGAGAAAATAAATTCCGGCACACTTGAGGAAAAAAAGAAAATCTTCTCAGATTGGTGTTGCACAGTGTTTGGCTACTTTCCTGCCTTTTTACGTTTCTTTCTGATTTGTTTGCTTTCCTGAGATAAGGAACGGATTTCTATATTTATTAGATAAAATTATTCGAAACAGTTCTGGGTCTTTTTTTAAGTCATTCAAAAATTACGTTAACACCAATTTGTCACGGATATAACCATGCTGCACTTCCAATTTCCCCTCTCCTTACGCCCGTCAGCTACCACCGTATTATGACAGGATCAATATCATTAACTGACGTCACAGAACTTAACTGCACAAACCTCGAAGATTATCTATCATGTATTAACTCTATGAAGACTAACGCGGACCCCAACCGCACATAGAGACAGTTCGTGTCGCGCAGAAAACATATTCCATCTCCGTTACGAAAACCAATCAGGTATAAGAGAATAATCGCTGTTAGTTTGCAAATCCACACAACACACACAAACACACTCTGTAGCATGTTTACATTTTTAGGCGCTTTCGCAAAATTGAAAAAAGCGACTATTAGAACTCGTCGTGTCTGCGTCTCCGTCTGTCTGTCCGTCTTTTCATCCGCACAGAAAAACAAGACTCCACGGGACGGATTTTAATAAAAATTGATATAAGTATCTCTAGGAAATCTGCCTAGAAAATTCAAGTTGCATTGAAACCTGACAAGAATAACCTGTAATTTATAGGAGGACCTGTGTACATTTATGGTAGTAAAAAGGTACACTACAGGCCTGGACAGGCCCAGAGGACTCCAGGAAGTTAAGATTCCCAGATTTCGTGACAGCTGCACAGGGTGGTGGTAGGTTGTCAGCCTTACGCACCGGCCGCCTTTACCCCCAGGAAATACTTCTGGTATTCATTTCTGTTAGAGGCTGGGTCGATCCCAGGACCATAGTTCGATCGGAAGGATTATGTCAATGAAAAATCCACTGACATCAGTTGGGATCGGACCAGCGACCTACCGATTTGCAGCACAGCACCTTAACCACTGTGCTGCTGCCGTCTCCCTCCCACCCCCTTTATGGTTGTATCTCCTTCAATTTTCATAGAATGAGAAATGTTCTACAAAAAATTGTAAAGAAAATCAAACACTCATTTTCGGTTCAGCAACTTTTCTACGAAAATCGAGTCGTTTATGAGATAATGTACAACAATATGGAACAGCCAGACATGCAACAGATTATATCATAATACGGCGCATGCTTTTGGCATGCTAGGTAACTAAGGCTCCCAACACATACCTAGAATGTACAAAACTTATTGCACCTCCACTTCAACAATGACTATGCCAGCGCGCCGTAACTTTACGTTGTATGTACATCGAGTGTCTGGCTAATGTTAAATCTTGTATAAAACACACCTACTTTAGATGAAGTGAGAAGCTAATCGCTTCCTTCAGGGAACACGCAAATCAAACTACTTGATTTCCTTGTACGAACGGGTGACATACGAGGATTCGAGTCTTCTGTAATTCGTCACTACGTCGGTGGGTGAAATGCAGGAGGTCGACTGAGCTTTCAAGCGCCAAGCAGTAACACAGAATAGCATTCCAGATGAACTGAATGATTAGCATCACCACTGCAGTAACCTCAAATTTAGCATAGGTAAATTAACCTCAAAATTTGAGCTTCGTTGAAGTTTCCAGTTCCCTTGGTTTGCTGTCGCCCATAAACTTCGTGCGCGGAATAGTACAAACCATTTCTCTGGTGAACTGTGCTACTTAAGTCCATTGTATTTTACAAGTCTGTAAGTTACATCGGGGACCGCGGTAGCACAGTGGCTAAGGTGCTGTGTTACAAATCGGAAGGTCGCTGGTTCGATCCCAGCTGGTGTCATTGGAATTTCTCATTGACATAAAATTCTTCCGATCACACTCTCTTCCTGGGGTCGAATCAGCCTCTAACAGAAATGAGTATCAGGAGCATTTACTGGGGGTAAAGGCGGCCGGTGCGTAAGGCCGACAACCTTACCACCATCCTGCGCCGTTGTCATGAAATCAGGGAACCTTAACTTCCTGGAACTCTCTGGGCCACTCCGGGCTTGTAACGGGATTGCTTTACCTTTTATAAGTTACATCAGTTACCACATTAAGTGGGTTTCAAGTTTAACCTTTAGAAGCCTAATGTCAACTATGGTGGTCGTACCGCACCGCTAACCTCGAAAGTTGCATTTTATATATTTATTCAACAAATATAAGTAGTGAATATTTTAAACATGGTATATACTGTCCGTTTTTTTTCTCTTCAAAATGCAACTTGTTTCATAATTCTAACGTATTTGGTTCCTGTATTATTCACATTTTATATACAGGTGTGCTAAAATTAAAAAAAATAATTCCGGCGCCAAAAGGTTAATGATACACACATACAGATAAAATTATACAGTATGTAAAGTCGACAGTCATTTTGAGGAGCATTCGCAAAATTAAAAGAAGTGACAATTAACTTTATCATGTTCGTCCGGCTGTCTGTCTGTCTGTCTGCATGGAAGAACTCGATTCCTCCTAGACGGATTTTAATTAAGTTTCATATTGTATTGTCACCAATAATATACCGAGGAAATTTGTCTTTGTTCACAATATACCGGTACTTTACATGAAGACGTAGGGATATTTATCTTAATATACCTCTAAATTATTCTTAGAATGAAAAATGTTTCAGACAGAAGTTTTAAAGAAAATCAAACCCAAACTTTATGTTCAATATATATTTTTTTTTTAAATGTTGCCGTCTATAAGATAATATGGAAAAGACAATGCACAGATGACAGTATACGGTGCACAGAAGATGCCGTTTGCATCCAGAGTAACTAGGGCAATTATAGACACACACACTCATAATTTTCAATTGATATTTGCTCTTTTTCGCAGCAGAAATGGTTACGCGAACGCATCTGCATATTACGTTATACGTACAGTCCCTCTCGTAGTATAAAATATAGGTGGACTTAGTCTTTGTAAATAACCAACTTGACGCACAATTCTCTTTCATGTATGTTTATTTCTATTCTCTACATGTTTCGGATGGGGACTGCGGTAGCACAGTGGTTAAGGTGCTGTGCTACAAATCGGAAGGTCGCTGGTTCGATCGCAGCTGGTGTCATTGGAATCCTTCATTGACATAAAATCCTTCCCATCGCAATATGGCCCTGGGGTCGACTCAGCCACTAGAAGTACTTTTTGGGGTAAAGGCGGCCGGTGCGTAAGGCTGACAAACTTACCAACATCCTGTGCCGTTGTCATGAAATCTGGGGACCTTAACTTTCAGGAACCCTCTGGGCCACTCTAGGCCTGTAACGGGACTGCTTTACTTTATACGTTTCGGACAGCTATGTGTCCATCACCAGGAGAATTAACTGTATCAATACGACACCTGGTGTGTGTCACTGTGTGTAGCTGACCGTCTGGTGTGCAGGTTTGGATGGGACTGCAGGTCAGCTACATACCAGATGTAGTATTGACACAATTAATTCTCCTGATGATGGACACATGACTGTCCGAAACATGTTGAGAATAGAAATAAACATACATGAAAGATAATTGTGCGTCAAGTTGGTTATTTACAAATACATTAACGAGCTGCACGGTCAACAAAATATAAATTATAGGTGGACGTTTCGAAAGTCTACAGGTATAAACCTAACCAACACTCTACAAGTTATCACGAACCGAAGATCGTAAAATGCCAGTGTAATAATTTCACCAAACAGTAAGTGCCGTGAAATGGTTTAGCATTTGAAACTATGTCCACTGTGCAAGACAGTTTAATGTCGAAAAAGAAAAAGAGATCGCTTGATATAGCGTGTGATTAAATTCTATGTGGTGGTCCAAATTATGAGAGAAATTGTACATTATTGTAATGCGTGGGTCTTCTTTACAGTAGGTACGGAGCAATACGTTTGTTGTGCTTAACAAACTAATATAAACAGAAATTGTGGATGCTAATTCGCTAAGTATATGTATATATATATATTTTTATTAACTGCAATTGGGTGGTCACCCGGTGGCAGTACACACTTACATACAAGAACAACATAGAACAACACAATTAACCAATGAACAACACAGAAAATAACATCCGAA
>Ga0136643_10015180_pt1 | contig 11576 bp, 8 predicted proteins | sample TergutLab28metaG_FD_96883 | JGI IMG/M metagenome (GOLD analysis project Ga0136643, IMG submission 96883) | Labiotermes labralis P1 segment gut microbial communities from Petit-Saut dam, French Guiana - Lab288 P1 (version 3) (version 3) | ecosystem: Host-associated > Arthropoda: Insects >...
ACCTAAAGGCACGGATCATTGCAGCAGTGAAGAATATCGATGCACCCATGTTGACGCGTGTGTGGCAAGAACTTGAATATCGTATCGATGTGTGCCGTGTCACCCGTGGTGCACGCATCGAACAACTCTAGTTGTCAAAAAAACTTTTTTAGTTTTCCTGTTGCTGTGAACAATTCCATTAAGGTAGGTCCTTTGGTTTTCTTGTTAAAAATATTTGTAATCACGTAGAACGTTATGAAACGTCCTGTATAATATAAACCAACGAAATGCATACTTCCCAAATTAATATTTTAAATTATAATTTTTGATATCTTGTACACGTTTCGAACCCGAGGGTTCATCTTCAGGAAACCGTTGTATATACATTTATGGTATGTCTTGCATGCATTATTATAAACAGTCTACCACACCTGTATACACAACATTCTTCCTGAAGATGAAACCTCGGTCTCGAAACGTGTAGAAGATATCAAAATAATTGAACAATAAAATATTTATTTAGAAAATGTACATTTCGTTTGTTTATATTGTATAATTTACCTTTAGACGCCTAATGTCAACTATAGTGGTCGTACCGCACCGCTAACCTCTAAAGTTGCATTTTATATATTTATTCAACAAATATATGTAATGAATATTTTATACGTGGTATATATTCTCCGTTTTTTTCTTCAAAATGTAGTTCGTTTCATAAATCTAAAGTATTTGGTTCCTGTATTATTCACATTTTATATATAGGGTGTGCAAAAATTTAAAAAATAATTCCGGCGCCAAAAGTTTAAGAATACGCGTTTTGTATAAATTGGTTCTTAGATGACTCTACGCATTACGATTTGGTGTGGGAAAGATGAGGATGAGAGTAACTTACTTTCTGGCATAGATTTTTCAATGGTTCTAGAAATAAATGCCGCGAGAAAATTAAATATATATTATTATCTTGTCTTAAGAAGGCAGTGCAAGATCATAACCACTCAGCTGGATACTAAATAGTATGAAGGGATGATAAATGTAATTGAAGGAGAGTAATAAACTCTGCTAACTTTCAAAGGAAAATATTTAGAAGAATATATGGTCCTAAATACGAAAACGGGGAATGGAAAAGTCGGACGAATCGAGATCTAGAAGAGATGAGCAAAGGAGAAAATATAGTAAAATGGGTAAAAGAGCAAAGGACGAGGTGGTCAGGTCAGCTAGAGAAAATGGATGAGGATAGGATGCCCAAAAAGAATTTCACTCAAGAACTGGAAGGGACGAGAAGAAGGGGAAGACCTAGGAAAAGATGGAAAGAGGAAGTAGGAAGAGATCTTCAAGTGCTGGGAGTGAGAGGATGGGGAGAGTTGGTGGCAGATAGAAAAAATTGGAAGGATATTGTTCGACAGGCCAAAGCCCACAGTGGGCTGTAGTTGCAATGGAAGAAGAAGAAGAATTTGAAGGACTGTTATGCATCTAAATTGTATACATTAAGAAATTTGGTAACTTTCTCAGTAGATAACATTAAGTGTATGTCGGGGAAATGGAGGTATAACTCCACTCATCCTTGGCAGGGAAAGAGTTATTGATCAGCTTCTTGTTTCAGCCGCTTTACTCCCGGGGAGAGAACCCTCGCTACCGGCTGGATAAAAGGTCAGTTTGGTATCAGAGTCGGTGAGAACTATGAGATAAATTTTTTTTCCTCCGCCGGTATTCGAAAACGGATTGGTTCAAATATTAGCATGGTCACCATATCGACAATGATATATGAATAAATTAAAAGTAAGGTAAAGCAGTCCCGTTACAAGCCCGAACAGGCCCAGGGGATTCTTAGCAAGTTAAGGTTCCCAGATTTCGTGACAACGTCACAGAATGGAGGTAGGTTGTCAGCCTTAGGCACCGGCCGCTTTTACCCCCAAGAAATACTCCTCGTACTTATTTCTGTTAGAGGCTGAGTCGACCCCAGGGCCATAGTGCGATCGGAAGTATTTTATGTCAAAGAAAAATCCACTGAAACCGGCTGGGATCGAACCAGCGACCTTCAGATTTGTAGCACAGCACCTTAACCACTGTGCTACCGCGAATAAATTAAAGAGGGAATTAAATTTTGGGAATGCCTATAACATTTGGTTCAGAATCTTTTGTCTTCCCATTTTGTGTACACAAAAACGCCGATTCAGATAATTTTGACTGTTACTTTTTATGTAAGGCTTGCTCTGGCATATTTAGGAAGAAACTTCTCTAAGAATATTCCACAGTATGGCTCTGAGGGAATTATTTGGGCCTAAGAGGAAATGAGGTAAAAAAATTAAGAATATTACAAAATGTAGATCTTCATTATTTAAACTTATCTCCAAATGTTATTCGGTTAATAAAATGATGGAAAATAAGATGGACAGGGCATGTAGCACGTATGGGGGAGAGGAGACATGTGTAAACCTTAAAATTGTGTACAATTTTTTGGTGGTGAAAACTGATAGGAAGAAGCCACTTTGAATGCCTAGGTTTTAAATGAGAAAATAATATTGAAATGAATCTTTAGGTTATGGGATTAGAAAGGTGTGGATGGGCCGGATTATTTTAGAAAAAATCTGTAAAATACATTTTAAGAGACAATTTTACCTACCCCAATCCTGTATTTGCACATCACACCCTTTAGACAAGTGTTTTAATTAGATATATTCCACGAATGTAAACACAATGGGATCCCAAAGTGTGCATAGCATCTGGTAACACAGTTGTTAATATAGGCCTGAAGATGACTAGGTTATAGTCGAAATATGTAGCCTTGTATTAACTTATATAATAAAGTGATTGTGCTGACGTACGCAATGTAACATCATATTACGTATTATTTTAGCCCAGAATGAGGGCAAATTGCCGGTCCTTTTAAAAACATTAGTGAATTTTATTTGGTTTCATGACATGCTTGTAAATTTTCGTCTTGCTGTGCAACTGTTAGCTTCTTAGGAAGGACTTCAATTTATAGTAGCTGAATTAGTTAAGCTGTTTGTTTTGCGTTAACGATGATGTAGTGGCAAATGTTCCTTTTTCTGCAAGATGGCTCCTTATAAAACAGGGCTATATTTTGTGTGTTTCGAAGGAATACGGCACTTCCATCTTCAGGTTGGAAATACGATGGTGAGTCTAGAATATCGTTGTTCGTTCATATGTTTGTGGTACTTAGGGTAGTCCTTGCACTGAGCACACGTCTCGTTCATGACTTGAAATTCCAAAAAAATAATTTGCTGCGACAAGACTTTCTATAATGCGCCGTCTTTTTGGCGAGCCACCACGACCATGTCCCTGGTAGGTAGCGTCTCTCGGGCTCTTGAAAGCGTCCACATTTACGCAGACCCAATTATAAAAACCAGCAGTATTAGTGTGGATGTACTTTGCATCTAGCTGCTAGTGCAGTGCCCCATCATGACACCCGATAGCAGTGTTTCTCAAACTTTGTGAGACCGCGGCCCGGTAAATTCTTTTTTCATAAGACGAGGGCCCGGTCCCAACAAATTTACTCGTAAATACCTTTCCATTTTTTAAGTTCATACATTAAACCAACAAAAATATTAATAATTAAATATGGCATAATCGTAAGGAGTATTAGTACACTTATTTGTACTGTGTGTCATGTTGACAAATATAAAATTACATTTAAATTAGTTATCAATCACTGGACTAATAAAATCTTGTAGCATATTTTAGTTTCCTCAGGCCAACATCTGGGTCTGGGTTTTTCGATACATTCACGAATATTTTTTTCTACTCAGAATATTTCCACTATAAAACATGTATTCATGAAAATTGCTTAGAAAAATAAAATGACAAATTCCAGGAGAACCTCTCGCGGCCCGGTATAATTGATGCCAGGGCCCGGTACAGGGCCGCTGCCCAGCGGTTGAGAAACACTACCCTATAGGTTTCAACAAACCCTTCCCGACACTTTATCAACCAATAGACCCTATCTTGAAATGCTCTCTGTTCAGGGATTTTACGTAGCCTAGATTGGCGGTTTCTTACCAAAGTTTCGAAAAAAGAAACCTTCAGGTCGCGTCTTGAACTATTGAAGATTGTACCGATACTTTGTCCCGAAACTTCGGTAATAAAAACTACCAATCTACACCACGCAACTTCCCAGAAGTGCGGAGATCTCGTTTACACCCGTGTTCGTTAACCTGAAATCATACAAAGACCAAATTTCTGTCCCAATATATCACGTACAATTTCTGTATCTTGACTAATCCCTTCGTATGGAAACACGAAAATGGGTCTTCCGAAACGTTGATAAAATGGTCCAAATCACGATAAATATTGTAAGATTACCGTAAATAGCAGTTTCACGTTTTCATTTGCAGTTATGTATTTTTTGCATCTATGTTCCTGTCCGACATACATCAGGTCGTATATTACAATAAGGATGACAGAGATATAGCACAGAATCCCTCAATTTATAGGTACTGTGAGTGGAACGGGGTGTGACACAAATGTACACAGGTAGGTCGTATGGACTGCAGTCCTTATACGAAAATATCCAGTAAGCTTTCTAAAGTGGACTAATTTGATACATTCGTTTACTGCAATTGTGTTGACACCCGGTGGCAGCAGTACAGTACACATTTACACACAAACAATACACAGAACAACACAATGAAACGGAATACAACACATACATAACAATAAAATTGGGGCACGCGGTGGCGCAGTTGGTTGAGGCACTGCTCTACAAGCCGGAAGGTTGCGGGTTCGATTCCCGATAGCGTCAATGGAATTTTTCATGGACATAATCTTTCCGGCCGCACTATGGTTCTGGGGTTGACTCAGACTCTAATAGAAATGAGTACCAGGAATATTTCCTGCGGGTAAACGCGGCCGGTACGTGGGGCTGGCAACCTTACCACCTTCATGTGCAGATTGTCTTGAAATCTGAGAACCTCAACCTCCTGGAACCCTCAGGGCCTGGATGGTTCCATCCAAACCTGCGTACCAAAAGGTCATCTATACAGAGTGACATATACCAGATGTCGTGTTGATACAATAATTCTCCTGATGATGGACACATGTCCGCCCGAAACATGTAGAGAATATAAATAATGCAGGAGCATATGCTCCTGCATACCAGACGGTCATCTAGAGACAGAGTGAAATAAACCAGATGTCGTATTGATATAATTAATTCACCTGATGATGGGCACATGGCCGCCCGAAACATGTAGAGAATGGAAATAAACATACATAAAAAATAATTACGCGTCAATTGTTTATTTACAAAGATTATAAGAGATGCACGGTCTACAAAACGTAAAGTTTATACAAACATATCCTTCAAATTTTGCTTTTAAATTGGGAAAACTGCGTCGACAAGCATGCAGTTCTCAAAACAGCAAACTGTGACAATGTTAAGGGAACGACACAGACTTCTGAGTCGTTTCCTCTGTTCAGAATATGGGTGAAATTTGAATTTTCCTTGTAACTCCGGACAAGACGGTCGGCGTAAAAGCAGTCCGGCGGGGGGTGAATATAAACCTTACACATTATTACGAAGAGGTATATTACCGCGGTGCCAATAAGACCTCCGCCCGACCAGGAAGGAAACAAGCTTGAAAGCATGTCAGGGTAGCGCGCGATTTCAACAACATCGAGACGCAAATTGTCATCAATTTTTTTTCCTGCAAGGCAAGGCGCCGAAGGAAATTCACGCCATTCTGCCGGAAACATTAGTTTGTTTCCTTCCTGGTCGGGCTAAGGACTTACCAGCACCCCTGTAAATTGAAATATAGCCAGGGATAACTTAACATCCAAAAGAAACCTCTAATCTAGAACATAATTTAGATTATCGCAAAATTATATTGCGCCTTTATGGGCGAACAACAATACATATTATAGAAATTTCACTTTCAGCCCTTCTCGAACCCCCCCCCCAAAAAAAAATTATAGAACGTTCGCTTTCACCCGGAAGCACTAGAAAGTGATTTTTAACTTTTAACTGTTCAATTTTAAGCCCATCTTTGTATTACTCTACGTGGCACCTGCTTCTTCTCAAACCGTTTAATGAATTCACCTTATCTTACGAAGAATGTAAACTTGATATCTGAACTGTATATACACACGTGAACAATGGCTTGATGTAATTTGAATGATAACTATGATTTGGTACTCTAATTTGGTCTGATGACGGCGTTTTTCACTTAGGCCGAAACATGTTTCATTAAAGTTATATGATTACTTAATTTAAATAATGAAATTTAATTAGTGTTATATATTAAATAGAAATAACCTGTGTATTTACTGGGTGCTGATAAGTCCTTAACCCGACCAGGAAGGAAACAAGCTCGGAAGCATGTCAGGGAAGCGCACGATTTCAACAACATCGAGACGCGAGATGTCATCAAGATTCTTTTTTTCCTGCAAGGCAGAGCGCCGAATGAAATTCACGCCGCCCTGACAGAAACATTAGCTTGTTTCCTTCCTGGTAGGGTAACGACTTATCAGCACCCCTGTATAATAAAAAACTGGGACAAATATAGCGTGCACTATAGGCCGAGTGAATGGAAACAAGGAGATATTGAAATATCTTTTATCTAAATATTAAATATATTTTTAATTTTATCTTCTTTCAACCACAGTGATGAGGAGAATACGAGGGGGTGCTGACAAGTCCTTAGCCCGAAGGGAAGGACACAAGCTACAACGACCAAAGTCGGAATTTATTCAATGTATTCCCCACGAAGCTCAATATATTTTTTAACCCGTTGCACTAACGTTTGCAAGACACTCAAAACAATCAGAATGTGGTCAGTCCAACCAGGTCTCCGCGTCAGCAATGACCTTCGCGTTCGACGAAAAATGGCGAGCTTTTAATTATTTTTCAGTCCAGGGAACAGGTGATAGTCGGAGGGGGCCAGATCCGGAGAAGGGTGGGTGATAAAGACAACGGAAGCAATCCGGCACATGAACAGACCCTCTTTCCAACGACACTATCGATTCCATTCTACGACATCGGGAGGTAGGTCGGGCTAAGCACTTATCAGCACCCTTCGTATTTGGGACTAAGTGGGACGAGGTTGCAGGTGAGTGGAGAAATTTACATATTGAGGAGCTTCATGATTTGCGCTGATCAACCAATTATTGTTCGGGTGATAAAACCGAGAAGAATTTGGGCGGGACTTGTGGCGCGTATAGGGGAGAGGAGAGACGTGTACAGGGTTTTGGTGAGGAAACCTGAGGGAAAGAGACCACTTGGGAGACCCAGGATTAGATGGGAGGATAATACTAAGATGGATATTCAGGAAATTGGAAGTGGGGTATGGACTGGATCGAGCTGGCTTAGGATAGGGACAGGTGGCGAGCACTTGTGAATGTGGTAATGAACCTTGTGGTTCCGTAAAATGTAGGGAATTACTTGACTGGCCGAAAATCTGTTAACTTCTCAAGAAGGACTCTGCTCCACGGAGTAAGTAGGTAAGTAAGTAAGTAATCTATTTTAACAACTACCGTATTCAAATTACTATTACCTTATAGGGCATAATATTAAAAACGTATGTATCTTAATGTTTTAACAGGGCACGCCTCCACCTCGGTATACATTTCATGTTTGTAGTTGTGCATTCTACATAAAGATGGACAGAAACGGCCAAAACATGTGATAGATGACGAGTGGATGCACAGTGTTCGCTCCGACAATACAAACTTAGATTAACAGACTCTACGTGATGACACAAACAAAGAATATAATACAAAACTTGACGGTTTGCACCCTTTACTCCGAGAAGATTTTGATCTCCTAGGTTGGCCTTCCGTAGGTCGCAGAGACGAAAATTGTACTTAGGTGGGCTGATAAGTTTTACCTCCACTGTAATATTTTTATTTACATTAGACATATGTGGATAAAACTGGTTCTGTTTAGTCGCATGGTATGTCTCTACCATCACACTTCACCTGAATACACAGATACTTACAGTCCTCACCCAGTGGACATCGAAATGGAAGAGTTTTCAGACTTTCGGTTCAAACAGCGTGCTGTTATTGAATTCTTAACCGCGGGAAAAGTTCCTCCATTTGAAATTAACAGACGAATGCAAGCCGTTTATGGTGATCAGTGTGTTGATGTGAGTACAGTAAGACGCTGAGTAAGGTGAAGTCTGCAGTGAGGAAATGGTTTCAAAAACAAACACCAGTTTTTTAATGGACGGATTTCAAAATCCAATGCAGCTTTGGAGGAATTGTATTGAAGTGCTGGTAGTTTTGTGGAAAAATAATTATGCAGCATTGAAGATAATTGATGTAGGCATATTTCATTTTTTATTTCATTAAAATATCTTTTCCCCTTCATTTTCTGTTTCAGTGGAGGCAAAACTTATCAGCCAGACCTCGTAGAAATTTCGAAATGCCGTTTAGGGGCGGCTGTGACTTAGGGTCTCAGGCGCAAATTGAGCCAAGAAATTCCAAGGTTTACCTTGAACATGGGATAGAAATCCCCGAAATTTTTGCCACTATCGTTCACCGACGAGCAGAATTAGTCGGAAAATTTTGGTCACCAAAAAGCACGGATTCTTTCACCAAACCAATTCTTATTCGCCTTATTTATCCCCTTGTTATGTTTTCCTTCAATCCGAGTGTGAAAAAAAACATCTGCGACGAAGTCGTTTCCAGATCGTCCCTCAGATTCAGCAACTATTGCTGACCGTCCTGAAAGCAATTCCAAATGTCATTTCCAGCTGTGCTTCCAGCAGTGACGGGTAACCTGGATTCGTTGCTTTATTTCTGATTAGGGTTACTTCGAAGGAACAGAGAGCCATTGAGAATATCAGGTCTACGTTTGTATCGACTCATTCCGGAACCTGTTGATCAGGTCATGGTACGTAAAATACAGTCCTGCGTCGCCTAGCGACGAGGACATGTTCTGAGAAATGAGTCGTTAGGCGATTTCGTCGTTTTGAGAACGTCACAGAGCGTACTTACACAAACCTAGATAATACAGCCCTACTACACACTTAGGCTATATGTTATAGCCTATTGCTGCTAGGCTACAAACCTGTACAGCATGTTACTGTAATGAATACTGTAGGCAATTGTAACACAATGGTACTATGACATAATATAATATAATATAATATAATATAATATAATATAATATAATATAATATAATATAATATAATATACCATATCATATATCATATCAGATCGTATATCATATATCATATCATATTATAATCTTTCAATCTCATGGGACCAGCTTCGTATATGCGGTCCGTCTTTGACCGAAACGTCGTTATGCGACGCATACCTATACAATGGCCTTAAATTCAGATACAGATATGCGTCGCTTAACGGCGGGAATACGTTCTGAGAAATGCGTCGTTAGGCTAGGCGACTTCGTCGTTGTGCGAACGTCATAGAGTGTACTTACAAAAACCTGTATAGTATAGCCTACTACACACCTAGGCTATATGGTATAGCCTATTGCTCCTAGGCTATAAACCTGTACAGCGCGTTACTGTACTGAATACTGTAGGCAGTTGTAACACATTGGTAAGGATTATATTATCTTTTAATCTCATGGGACCAGCCTCTTATATGTGGTCCGTCGCTAACCGAAACGTCGTTATGCGACGCATACCTATACAATGTCCTTAAATTCAGGTACAGATATATGTCGCATAACGACGGGAATACGTTCTGAGAAATGAGTCTTTAGGAGATTTCGTCGTTGTGCGAACGTCACAGGGCGTACTTATACACAAACCTAGATAGTATAGCCTACTACACACCTAGGCTATATGGTATAGCTTTATTGTTGCTAGGCTACAAACCTGTAGAGCACGTTACTGTACTGAATACTGTAGGCAGTTGTAACACATTGGTAAGTGTTATAATATTATAAGGGCCGGGTAGCTCAGTAAGTATAGCGACTGACTACAGGCAGGACGATCCGGGATCGAATCCCGGTGGGGGCGAGATTTTCCGCCCGTCCTGACCGGCCCTGGGACCCACCCAGCTTCCTGTACAATGGGTACCGGGTCTTTTCCGGGGGTAAAGTGCGGCCGGGGCGTGCTGCTGACCACTCACCCCCTTCTAACGCCGCGGTCATGCAAGAGTAGAGCTATACCTCTACCCACCCTCTGGGCCACACCGGGCCTGTAACGGGATCACTTTACCTTATTTTGCTTTTTAATATTATAATCTTATGGGACCACCATCGTATATGAGGCCGCTCGTTGACAGAAATGTCGTTATGCGACGCATACCTATAGTTGCTTCACACTTCCTAAACCACACACACACACACACACATTCACATATATATCTAATTATATACCTGTGAGTGCTGGTTCCTTTTTTACATTCAAGCCCTTTGTAATGGATTCAGCGTCTAGAGGAGGTGTTAGTCCCCGGATCCACAGAAGGCCAGAATTTTCTGGTTAGCTGGGCGACTATGAGCTTGTCATAAGACTAAGCACTCTGAAATTGTTTGTTAGTATCTTTACATACTTTCCTTATGCCATTCTGGATCGATGGTATTTTAATGTTGTGCAGAAATGGAAAATTTGTGTTCCTCGTAATGTATATGCTATTTCTTTAAGACTGACCATGTCTGTAGTATGTACAGGGTGCTCAAAAATTCTCTGTGTAACCGACTCATTTTATTCGAACAATCCCCACAAAATTCATGGTTTGAAGATATCCATCACACAATACATTCGGAATGTGGACGACGCTGTACTGAACACGGTCTTCGAGAAAACAGTTCGGTGTGTCAATGAATGTCTGGAGACTGGCAGGCGGACGCTTTGGAAATTATTTGTAACTTTCTGTATTGTAACCATCAGGTGCACGGAGAATTTTTGATAACCCTATAAAATATAACGTATTTGAATGTAATGTTACGTACTTGTTTCTCTCCGAAAAACCAGACCTCGTTCCACTGGTCAAGTTACATTTTCAAGCAATTTGAATTGCTACTAGATTTGGGGCTGTTACGAAACAATAAATCCAAGTTCGAAACCGTATATCCGTTGGAATAACAGATAGTGAAGCCTATTAATTTTATCAGCACCGTATAGTCATGTGTGTGTGTGTGTGTTTTTTTTTTTGGGGGGGGGGTTCACGTAGCGATATCATCGTATGGAGAAAGCTTAAAACATTTATTATATGTGACAAGATAATTTATTTCAGCCCAGGGATTATTTTCGATTTACAACACGGTCCCCGTTCCCGTCGTATCACGTACCGCTTTGCAAGGTGAAACATTGGAAAAATAGCCGTCAGTGAATGGGGAGATATTCAAAAAACGCGGGCGGAGAATAACAGAGGAATTGTGTCGCGCTAAGCGGTAACATTGTGCAAAGTTGAACAACCATTACTTTACTCAAATGTTGTGTCAGATAAATGTAGGACATGTCAGTTGCATGACAGACAGACAGACAAAGAGACAGTCGTGTTTTGAACACATCAACCAATTCGTGCTGCTACAGATTCTTTGTCTTTCACGCATATATATATACACACACACACCCCACACACCCATACACACACCACAGACACACACACACACACCACACACACAAAACACCCACACACCACACACACACACACACACACACAA
>Ga0136643_10015181_pt1 | contig 11576 bp, 4 predicted proteins | sample TergutLab28metaG_FD_96883 | JGI IMG/M metagenome (GOLD analysis project Ga0136643, IMG submission 96883) | Labiotermes labralis P1 segment gut microbial communities from Petit-Saut dam, French Guiana - Lab288 P1 (version 3) (version 3) | ecosystem: Host-associated > Arthropoda: Insects >...
ACACCTAGATTGATGTTTCCTCGTTCCCTACCACTTCGTGAATTGTCCCAACTTCTGCCGGGTGCGGCCAGTTTTGAATTTCCACGTCGCAGTCCCATTCTATGTCGCTATGTCTCGAGTATGTATGTATGTATGTATATGTATGTATTTATGTATGTGTGTATGTATGTATGTATGTATGCTTGCATGTATGCATGCACGCACGCATGTATGTATGTATGTGTGTTGTGTATGTATGTATGTATGTGTGTGTGTGTATGTATGTAAACATGAAACGTAAGTTGACCGGAACACAGTTAATTTATAACATACAGATCAGTTTTGCATCTTCGCTGTATTTATAAGTTTACACACAAAACGTGCTACTTAAGAAATTATGTAAGCCTGTTTATTGACTGTTTTACCATATCGTATTTTGTTTGGTTTAACACATAAGTCTATTAACTGTAGTCGTAAACTGAAAATATGCAAGTCTACTTTGTTGTTAACTTACCTTTGTCAGACAAAAAACAGTAAGAGAAAACTACAAAAGTCATAGGTCCAGCAAATATTGTTTAACCTCGAAAAGCAGTGATGTAAGGTAGCTACAGAGAATATAGATTGTAAGTAGTTCAATTGCTGACAGGTGGTCTTTATAAATATAAATGTCAGGCGTTTTCCTTACGTTATAAACAAGCGGAACTTAAATATCGTAAAGTGCAAAACTGCTATTTTTTATACTCTTTCAATTATTCGAAATTTTTTAGAGAAGATAACAACCAGACGGACGCACACGCTAGAAAACACCTTTTTTACTCAACCATACACTTCATTTTCTTTGTGGCACACAGGAAGCAGTCTTAAAATAAAATATACCACAATTTCAGAGGGTGGAATGCAATATATATGCTTTATATTTCATCAGTAACGCCCCCTCCTTCTTCGTTTTCGTTATTATTGGCAGTGATTAGACTACGTATACCGTCTACAAAGGTACTTGTTAGTTATAATATACACAGCAGATCACGTCTATTCAGGTATCGTAGTTCTGCTGTGGAAAGAAACGAGGTTCTTAATTGCTTGGTTGTTCCTAACACTCTTCCGAAGCACTGCCAAAAAAATAAAAAAGAGACTGGAATTATACTAATGTTAAAGCTTTGGCCTTTTACAAAGTGTCTTAGAACCCAAGTGTTATTCTTGTGAAGAAATTCCTGATTGGGAGCGTTCATTTCAACACAATATTTAAAGTTCAGAATTTGGCTTTCTGTTGGCAGCTGAGTTTCACTGCTATCCCAAGTCTGGATCGTCAGTAACAGAGAACCCCCCCCCCCCTTTCGCCATTGGTATAACCTCGTGGGGAGTAAGGATAAAATTTTCCAGGTCATTATTGTTACTATTGTTATTTCTTCAAACACAGAATTATTGTGTACCAGTTACGTGGAATGAAGGTAGAGGAGTCCCGTTACAGGCCTTGAGTGGCCCAGAGGGTTCCAGGAAGTTAAGGTTCCCAGATCACATGACAACGGCACAAGATTGTGGTAAGGTTGTCAGCCTTACACACCGGCCGCCTTTACCCCCAAGAAAATATTCTGGTACTCATTTCTGTTACAGGTTGAGTCGACCCCATAGCCATAGTGCGATCGGAACGGTTATGTCAATGAAAAATTCCAATTACACCATCTGGAATGGAAACAGCGACCTTCCGATTTGTAGCACAGCACCTTAACCACTGTGCCACCGCGAACCCCAATTAAATGGAATGCGTGCTACAATTACGTTTTTTTGCAGTTCTAGGGAAAGATGTATATCTTCGTGCCCCGTGTTATGAATATACCCTAGAGTGTCATGGAAACTGTAGTAATACAATGAAAATTAATTTAGAAACAGTTGGCAAACCTTTTAAGAGATTTATACCCTTCACTGTTAAGACATGAATATAAGAAATAAGTACAAATGCACAGAGGGTTTTACGTTTCCACGGCACTTGTTGATTAGATTGATAATCTTTTCTGTAGAATTGGTATTTAACGCCGACGTTTCGGAGGAAAGTAATGCCTTCGTCTTCATGGTGACGGAATTTTGTCCATTCTTTCTGTCTAGGTGAAGTCTATCTGGACTTAATTACATCTCCCTGAAGATGGAGGCAATATATTTCTCCAATACGTCGCTGTTGACCTACAACCCTACAAAGTGTAAAATTCACACGACTATTGTCTGTGAATACACACGTGTTATTGCTCCAAGCATGAGAATATCAGACGCGCTTTCTAGTGTTGGTTGTTTGCAAGTGTGAGGTTTACTATCAATATAGGGCCATTATCTTATCAATTGCCAGTGTCTGCCAGCTCGGTTATCGTATTAACGTAGCCCACACCACCGACTGCCTACACGCACGGTGAAATCACGGCGGGATGTGAGCAAGAATGGTTGTCAGATAAAATAAGGACACTATAGTACGTAAGCAAACTGACTCTTGTTCTCTACGAGCTTTAAGTGAATGCTACGGAAGTGCAGTGAGCCAGTAAATTATTGTTGTTTTGAACTTCAATTGACAGTATAATTTTATGAACTGCATACAGCCGTGAAATATAATGCGATGTAATGAAACAAGCAACTCCTTTCTATCAGTATCACAATCTTGTGGCCATTATGCGCTCAATGTCTATATAACATTGTCCACCACCTGCTTTATATTTCGCAAGCACGTTAACAAAACGCTCATTGAAGAGCGCCGACATGAATGCAGGCAGAACTCCGTGTGGGTTACCCAGTCATGATAAATGTTTATTAACAACCTTCAATATAAAGGTATACGCGCTGGAAAATATTTATCGAATGCTGTGTGAATTCGGTATCATGTGTGGTATTGACTTATGAGGGCTGAATGAAATATGGAAAGACATTATAAAGTACGTATTCGATTTTATAAAAAAAATTAGTAGGTTTTGTAGACGTGTAGATGGTATGGCGGAAATGGAATTAGATACATTTAGCAGTAGAGGATGGTAGGTGGTTGACTGATAAATATTGGAAATGTATTGCACATACAGATAAGATACTTAAAACAGTTTTATTTATGGCAGAAGGATAACGTGAGGGTGAGAAGTTGGGTAGAGCGGTTGAAGAAGGGGCTTGAGAGTGTAGACCTTGAATATGTATGGCAGATTCAGCAAAAATTTAAAATTTCATAGGAATAAGTAATATAGATGGAATAAGAAAGAAAATACTCAGTGCTGTACTAGAAAGGACAGAAATGGGGTATCTTAGTTGAAAGCAGGAGTTTGGACATGCAGAATAATTTAGAGTACAATTGATAAAGGAAGTTATTCTTTATACTTTGACACTGAAGATATAAGAAGTTGATTTTTTACTTGTCTTGAAACACGAAATTTGAGAAAGTAATTTTTATATACAGAATGGCTAGATATGAATAAGGAATTAGTATGCAGCAGCTAATAAATTATTCACATAAACCACAGGTAAGAAATTTAGGAAAATTGCTTAAGTAAGATATTAATGACAAAATAAATAAATAAATTGTAATATTACAAGTACATATGTTCATGTGGAAACGGCTGCACAGTTACAATCGGTTAACATTTCCACAAATCGTGTTTTGTCGTATAGACACAATAAAAATGATTTATTATGACATGCTATATTCAATCTTTATATTTGGAGCTATGCATTTAAACGTTTCAAAAGAGAAGTACAAATTACGTTGTATTAAAATTCTGTGAAAATTAATACAACTCTTCGGTGAATTCCGGAAATATTTGTTATCGACCTCGCGTAAGGAATGATGTATACGATACATGATGATACTAAACGATGGACTGTGAAGCATATGTAAATAAACTTCAATATACCTTTGCCTTAACGCAGAAGGACCGTTGTAAAAAACGATCCACCAACCGTCAGCTTCTCTGACAGTGCCTTAAGTACAATTACATAGGTATGTAGTGTGTGAACGTACAAATTGAATATGAGATAACGTGGAAGAGGCTATACTTTTGCAGGTAGCTGTCATTCAGCAGGCACATACATTTCCTGCTTTCATGGTGCTCGAAATTTCATTACCATTTTTACAAAAGAACGATCTATTCCTTGTTAAACTCTCTGTGCAATCCCAAGTTCCTTGTTATGTCTAGTAACACGCGTGACTGAGTGTGAAATATAATAAAATAATATCTTGAAACGTACTTGACACTGTCTCTCCCGCCATGTTTAGGCTTACGTTCTCCGTAGAGATATTGAAAGAGCTAGCTTGTTTGGATTCTTAATATTCTTTAAGTTATCCTGATGATGGTCGCGATGGCTATTGTAACATGATGGGGATGAAGAGTATGTGATACACACATTTACATACGCGCATTGGTTGATTTTATTGCGTGAACTTAAATATCGCTTCAGTGAAAGTTATGGAACAAATTAAGGTAAATGAATGTTTGTTTCGAAATGTCGCTACAGCATAGCTGTAATATAATGTTCCGTGGGATGACTAGTAAACCGTTTCATTCAAAGTGCGCAAAATTCCCTACTGTCGTGACGTCTGTTGACAAATTTTTTATATTTTGCTGACCGTGCATCTCAATATAATCCTAGTAATTAACTTACTTGATGCAAAAAAAACTTGTTTTATAATAAGTTTATTAAATGTCTCTAAATGATTCGAGCACTATGTGCTAATCATCAGGAGGTCAAAATTGTATTATATAGCATCTGGTATCATAACACCTGTAGGTGGCCGTCTGGTGCACAGGTTGAGAAAAGAAGTCTTCTCTCAACCTGTGCACCGGACAACCACCTACAGGTGTTATGATAACAGATGTTGTATAATACAATTTTTACCTCCTGGTGATTAGCACTTAGTGCTCGAAACATGTAGAGGCATTTAATAAACTTATTATAAAACAAGTTTTTGTGCATCAAGTTGGTTAATTACTCGGTATAGTCTGTTGACCAGGTTTTAAATAGAAAAGAGCCATATCTTAAAAGGGATTCGCAATTTTGCTCATTTTTTCAAGTGAATGTAATGCAATTAATAACAAGGGAATCACAGCACACTCTCCCTTAATCTAATAACTTTTTGTTCGGTTTATCATTTCAACGACTACCGTGAGAAAATGCGTGGTTTCAGTCACAAGACACAACAAACGACCGAAGCATGATATAAGTCACTTTTATGTTTACCCCTAGCTTCGCGTGTAAATACAGACAATATCAGCATCAGACGACTAGCTTAATGCCGCGTTGCAATAGTAGTGCGATGCTGATCACAGTAGTAAAGCACGAGATAAAGTTATCCAGATATCGTAAATAATATAAACTGACATTCAGCTACGTTACAGTAACTGTAGGTATACAGGCCTATACCCTCTCGATACATTTTCTTCCGAAGAAGCGAAGTAATGTTTGTAATGTTTATTGGACCATGCATCATTGTGATAACTGAACAATAAAAAACCAACTAGTTGCCACTAATTATTTTATTGTACTTCTTATGGGCTCAAAATATTTCGGGCACTACTATGCCCATCATCAGGAGCTTGCGACTATGATGTTGATTACCACATTGGTCATTTCTTTCTTGGTTTGCTGTAGGTTGGAGGTTAGGTGCGGTTAGGCTGGAGTAGTATCTGGGCTGCAGGCAACTAGTTTGTTTTTTATTCTTCAGTTATCGAAGTAATGTTATTTGACATGATGTGTCTGAGTGATTAACTTCATAATCTCATAATAGCGGTTCGGGTTATTTGACTTCAGTATGTATTGCTTCTTTTTGTAAATGATTAAAATACATTAATCGTAACCTTCTTTCTTTCTTAGTCCGACCTCTTACATGTATTCGTTGTAGATGTAAAGGGTTACTGTGGCACCTGATCACACTCAGACACACCACACTCGGTCGAGCTCCTCAGGACGAATGATCAGCCCGTCGCAAAGGCCTCTACCTGACAACATACAACACTCACAAGAGACAGACTTCCATGCCTCCGACGTGACTCGATCCCGCAATCCCATCAAGCAAGCGGCCGCAGTCCTACGCCTTAGAACGCGCAACCACCGAGATCAGCGCCGTAACTTGGACGTAGAATTATGCACTTGTATGCAGATGAGTAATTAAAATCCAGCTGGAAATGTTTCTTCACGTTTAATTCATGCAGTAGTATATATGGATGTCTGCCTCTTAGAAGAGTTGTGTGTTGTCAGGTATAGGTGTCTTCGACAGGCCGATCTCTCGTCCAGAGGAGTCCCACCGAGTGTGGTGTGTCTCAATGTTTACGAGCAGTCTCATAGAGGAGAACTAGGTCCACTAGGGCTGTCGTATCGTGACAAAAAAGTAGTATATCTTTTAAGTCCAAATACGACCTGTGCAGTTATCACGTATAACGGAAAGAAATAGGGCTGTTGCTGTTTATCTATACGTTTACTACAGTTAAATTGTGCGCCCATATTACAGGAAAAGTTTTAGATACCAGTTTCCTTAAACCTGGACCGTCGATGCCTCCGAAAACAACGAAATTAAGCTTTAAATTAATACATTAGGCCAGAACAACACGTTATTTGTCGTAGTTATTAAAATGTTACAAACACAGTTAAGATGAATACAGTGTTCAACAACTCCACTCCTATATAGGCCTACAGTCAGTTACATTGTGTATTAAACACGCGTGACGTCGCTATTTCACATCATACTGAAAGAATATTGCGTGTTTAATGTTGTACATTCTCCGTGCAACTATGTTACATATGTAAAATTTAACACCAGCTGGGTGCACATCGCTTTTATTTGTTGATTAATGCTCCGACATGTTTCGGTCTTACTGTTAGCCATGTTAAGGGAGCTTTCTTTAGAATGTGCAGCTTATGTTTCAACTTACATGTTACAGGTTCCACATATGATTAAAATTACTTTTATGGTGATCAAATGTTGCAGTTCCTAAAATCAGTGTGCTATTTAAAAGAAACCGGATAGCTGATTCCAGAACTTACTTCATTTGTAGAAAGATATGGATGTTTGGAAGCAACAATTATATCAACAGCAAGATCATTTTATACGTATTTTAACTGAATTTTAACTCTAACACTGATTTTAGGAATTGAAATATTTAATCATCATAATAGTAATTTGAATCATATGTGACACCTGGAAAATGTAATTTGAATCATTAGCTGCACATGCTAAAGAAAGCTGTCTGAAGATGGCTAACAGTTAAGGTCGAAACATATAGGAACATTAATCAATAAATGAAAGTGTTTTGCAACAAGTTGTTAAATTTTACATATATAAATATTGCGTATTTTGGAATTTCAGCAAACCGAAATGGTATTAGGTATTGACAATACTCTTTGCAAATACGTGAGCATGTTGCGTAAAAATTATTGAAATAAAATTCAGATAAAATTGCGAGAAAAATGACAAGTAAATTATTAATAATAGTACACTGCCATAATTTTAGAAGAAATAAATATTGTCTTCTGGTGTTTACTTTATAAAGTGTTCAGTTTAGCATACTACTAGTCGTACATGGCACTGGTGGTAGGATGACTGTGAATGATGAATCGGAAATGAAGTCGGGTATTATAAACCGGATGGACAATAAGCAAGGCCACAGATTTCTTCTTTTTGATGGCGCAAAATAGTGGAAGGTGTCGAAATTGTTAAAAAAAAATTATAGATCATGGGTGTCCAACATTTTTCAAAGAGGACCACAATAGGCATTGTGGGCTGGACTGCGAGCCGCACGTGTAGAAATCACAATAGTAGGTAGACCAAATCTTCTAAATTATTGTGCTTGACACAACCTGGCTGGCCGCGGGTTCGAGACCCATATTGTATGAAGATAATCATATGCGTTTTAAATATCTGGAATTTTTAAATGTTTCTTTTAGGCTACATAAGGAGAATGTATCTTCTGAAGTGGCCGCAGACTAACAAAACGAAAGAACTTCAACCTCTGGATTGTTATATCGTGGTGGATGGGAATGCCTGCTAAGTCACACTTCGCTACACGTCAATATCTCCTCAGTCCGGCATTTTGTATTGCGTTTGATAGATTATTTCCAAACATTAACATCATGATCAGCTACTCAGTCAATCAGACAGCACTTAACAATATTACAGGTACAATATTTTGCGGAACTTCTGAGATCCGAGCAGCAAGTAAACCTGCCACAGTCAGAGACACGAACTTTATTATGGTTTTAAAACAGGAATGCTCTGCGTGTTGCAGGAAGCGTGAAGCGACGCCACTCCTGGAGCAGCGACTCTGACTTTCAGCTTCCAGAGAGGCTGCCGGACGACGAAGAACCACAGGCACCGAGCAATTGGTATATCCGGGAGCTGGTAAGTCTTTAACCCGAAAATGTATTTTGCGATATAGTGGGCCGGAGCACTGTCTGGTTAAGTACGTGGTATGAGGTTTACACAGCAATGAATTTTTAAGCCAGGGACGCCAAACCCGCGACCAGCAGTCTCATTTGTGAGTTATATATACGTATATACTACGTGTATACTACAAAAATTACATAAAATTGTTGGTTGTTAGATGTACCAATAATGGTGATTTTTAAACGTGCGGCCCTCGAATCAGCCCACAATAAGAGTTGTAGCCCTTTGTCAAAAAAAAAGGGGACACCCATTATTTAAATTTTTGCCCTCTAAGTTATGATGGCTTTTGTTCTTTCAAGTGGTTGTCAGCTGTTGGTAGGAATGCACTGCCTGTTGTTTCAAATTAGGTTTATACACTGAAGATGGATGCAGCAGCTTTCTTCGAAATCTTAGCAATTAACCAACTTAATGCACAAAATCTTGTTTTATAACAAGTTTATTATATGCCTCTACATGTTTCAAGAACTATGTGCTCATCATCAGGAGGTCAAAATTGTATTATACAGCATCTGGTATCATTACACCTGTAGCTGGCCGTCCCGTGCACAGGTTGAGAGAGGAGAGTCCTCTCTCAACCTGTGCAAGGGACGGCCACCTATAGGTGTGATGATACCAGATGCTGTATAATACAATTTTGACCGCCTGATGATGAGCACATAGTGCTCGAAACATGTAGAGGTATATAATAGACTTATTATAAAACAAGATTTTGTGCATTAAGTTGGTTAATTACTAAGATTATACTGAGATGCACGGTCAGCAAAACATCAAAATTTCTTCGAAATGTTTGTAACCACTCACCGAAACTACATGTCACAGTAACGCAGAAGATCAAAAGTCTAAATCTTCGTCTCTCCGTGTCCCCACGTTTGAATACATTTCAGTTGACGCCGCGAGGCTACGAAGGCGCATCGGAAGTGGAGGCATAACTTCACTCATTATTAACTCTGGCACTAGGTGGAGATGAGTGATCAGCTTCATGCCCCGACCTCTTTACCATTACGGAGGTCGTCGCACATACGCATTGAATAGGAAACAGAATGGGTTCTACAGCCGGTCTGAAGGCTTGGAAAATATAATTATTTTTTTGCTCTTGCCGAAAATCGAACCACATATCTTCTGCCTTCCAGTCCGTCCTTAAGTCACTATACTTATTACACCCCCTCTCGGACTACTTATGTATGTGGGTGCTGTTAGGATTTGCAGCAAGAGATTGTCTGCTCCCACAGTTGGAATTTTATTGATTTAAATGGAATAAAAACTACGGCTTGCTGCATAGAGATCTCATGCGTAAAATTATGTTGAAATATATCTTGATCTTCGTATACAGCTGTGGGTAAATTGTAGATTTAAGGAGTGTTTCAAAGGTGCTTAAAGTCGTTGGATTTTAAAAATCCAAAAGGAAAATGCAATAGTAATGTGGGGTATTTCGTCTGCAAACTTACTGTCTGACAGACAGTTTCATTTTCTCGTTTATCATTATATTAACACTGACATGAACGGTCTTTCAGAATCACATCAGTGTCGTTCTCTACTGATTTTGAGGAAGATCTACGTAAAAAATATTTCTGATTATGACAGGTACTATACTTGTGAATCTAGATGTGAAATGTCGCAGTTTAGTTTGTGCCTTCTAGTGCGTAAGCCCAAGATTCGAATCTCTGCCTGAAGATCGGCCATCCTTACTGAGACATTTCGTCATTCTCTTCATTCTATCCTGGCAAGTACAAAATTAATGTTATAAAACAAGCATTGGCGGCTACCGCCTTCTGATTCGCAGCAGACGAAAAACAAGGTCGCTTGCTCGCCAATGGCCATCAAAAGATATGGCGAGCACTGACAGAATGTCCTCATTCTTCGAGGATGTTACACGGCCTAGATTGGTATTTGGTTACCGAAGTTTGGAGCAACTTGAGGATGGGACCGATAGGCTGTCCCAGAACGTCGGTCACCGCCATAACCTACACCGCCTAACACCCCAGAAGAGCGAAAGCCTTAACTACACACACACACACACACACACACACAAAGACCACCACCATCACCACCATTATTGCTGTTGTTAATACTACTGCTACTATAGACTACTACTAGTACTATTACTGTATTGGTACGCCTGATAGTGTGTGATATACGATTAAAAGTTAACACAGAACTTCTTTGTTTTCTTCAGTAACAAACCTGTAATAGTCGCAAAGTACGACTTCTAAGCAACTATCCATGAAATAACAAAACACTCGTCAGAGTAAATATATCAAGTTTGAAAATAGTAGGCCTGTTACTCTCATATGCAGACACTGTGCACATATAACTTCACGGTGCAGTCGGCGAACATATAGTATTTTTTGGGAGAAGATGTGTTTCTTGCGAGCCTCTATTTGGCCACCATTTTTTCTAAGTCACCTAGATACAGAGGCCTAGTTTTACATGTTACCTCATCGGCATAAATCAGAAATAAAATCAAGACGCTTATCGGTGTGATTTTTTAATTCTTATTTTATTTAACGACGTTTATTCAGACGGATGTATTGCTTTACCCTGTTGTTCTCACCCCCTCAAAGCAAATTCCGGTATGTTCATTCCAACCAGGCCACAACCGCTCTTTTCACATCCCTTTTAACTTATTTTTACCTAATATGCTTACCATTCGACACTAAATATCCTCGGCCACTAAGAGCTTCATTAAATGAAGGTCAAATAACTTAAATAAAATATAATCGTGAATATAAATGTATTTTTGTGTATTACTCATTTACGATATTTTAGAATCCATGTAATAAATTTTTAGCATATGATTCTGATCTCTAGGTATGAAGTGCGCATTGGTGTTCTACGTTATAATTCCTTTATTTCGGTGATGAGTTAAATACGACGGGATGCTGGTAATTCCTTAACCCTACCTACTTCCCGATGTCGTAGGACGGAATCTTTGGAAAGAGGGGTCTGGTCATGTGCCGAATTGCAAGTCTTTTCTTGTTACAGAGGCTGAAAAGAAGCCTGTCACGCGACGCGCTCGATTTCAACAACATGGCGACGCGAGCTGTCATCAAGATTTTTCCCCTGAAAGACAAGGCGCCGAAGGAAATTTACGACATTCTGATGGAAACATTATGGGAACATGCACCATCGTATGCCACCATCAAAAACTGGGTGGCCCAGTTTAAACATGGTGATTTTTCCACCTGTGATGCGCCTCGTCGTGGAC
>Ga0136643_10015182_pt1 | contig 11576 bp, 7 predicted proteins | sample TergutLab28metaG_FD_96883 | JGI IMG/M metagenome (GOLD analysis project Ga0136643, IMG submission 96883) | Labiotermes labralis P1 segment gut microbial communities from Petit-Saut dam, French Guiana - Lab288 P1 (version 3) (version 3) | ecosystem: Host-associated > Arthropoda: Insects >...
AAAATTCTAAAACTACCGCCGGTTCGCAATTGTTTTACATTAGCAATGACAAATAAATTGGTTGTCATCATAAATAGTCTTAAAGTACCAAAAATTAAGAAAATTTTACTATATGAAATTAAAATTTCTTGTACCAAATTACAGCTGCCTCCAGAATCCCTGACTAAGGGGCTGCCTCCCCCAGATCCCCTTTCTCTTTGTCCTCTGACCTCAACTGAATTTGTTCAACCCCCCCGAACAAAATTCCTGGGCACGCCACTGGATGTGTTATAAGAAGATTGAAAAAAATACAGGTGGAAGCGTGAGAGAATTGCGCAACGAGAAACATAATTTTCTTCACCGGATATTTTCACGGTCATGAAATCAAGGAAGATTAGTTAGGCGTGCCCTTGTAGCGCAGGTGGGAGTTGTAAGAAGTGCTTATTGAGTTGTTATTGAAAAAACATTTGCGACACATAGGCACAGATTTGAAGGTAAAGATAACGAGAATGTTTAACCAGTATGGCCATAATTATCCAACAAGAAGCAACAGTATACAGTTTATTTATATCTGTCAACGCTCTACATGTTTCGGGTGGTATTTCCACCCATCACCAGGAGCTCACAACACTGTCCCTACAGTATTTGGCATTAATGAGACCGTTACTGCTACCTGTGGTGAACGTCTCCCATCCAGTCACGACAGGTGGCAGTAACGGTCTCATTAATGCCAGATACTGTAGATGCAGTGTTGTGTGCTTCTGGTGATGGGTGGAAATACCACCCGAAACATGTAGAGCGTTGACAGATATAAATAAACTGTATACTGTTCCATCTTGTTGGATAATTATGGCCATATATTATACGATGCACGGACCATTGAACATAAATGTGTAAACCGTAATTTTCAAAATGTGGATTTGTTCCATGTGACTCAGCCTGGTCTATTGACAGGCATTTGTGTAAATGGCAGTGAACCTTAGCGTTAGACATAGTTTATGAAGGACTTCATACTTTGTAGTTAGTTAAGAGGTTGGAGAAGATTGCTGACAAATTCTTTTTTGGACCTTGTCCATCGTATAATTATTAATGAAGCGCCGCATTTCGGAAGCCGATTCTCCTTCCATCTTCAGGCAAGGAAAACACCTAATCGGGTGGATCCCTTAGAGCTGTTCTGAATCTCTGGGCACCATAGCCGTGTTTAAGATGCTTTCCTTGCGTAAAGACGGAAGCAGGACCCGCTTCTGGAACGTAGTTTTACATTAAACATTGGGCGGCGGACGAAGTCCAAAAATTAAGGTTATATCAGTGAGTCATATACCAGCATGAGAGCCTAGTAGAGTTGAATTAGAGAAGATTGGGCCGTCTAGTTGAACATGCGGACGACAGCATAGTGTCTGATACGGGCTGGAACTTTATACTTCAGTAAGTTAGATCGGATCATAAGACTGCCTCTGTCTCCTCCTGCGAAGCCCGCATCGTCCTGCCAACGTAAACCTATTCATACGGATTAGCTTCCCCAGACATTCGGACGGATACAAAAGTCGTGTTACGGTTACAATACCTTCTTTTCTGTTTGTCCGTATCAGATTTGGAGCTTATACATGTAAGCCGCTTTGTTCATCTTCAGAAACTACAGCGTGTGCCAAGTTAAACCCTGTCATCCTCATCATCGGAAATAATGATGATAATGATGATGAAGATGATAATAATAACAACAATAATAACAAATTCACAGCATGTTTCAACAATACGACGAGACAATAGACCACATGTTATCAGCGTATCCATTACTGGGAAATAGAACTGTAGATAAGGCCACATTATAGATTGTATGCTCAACTACACTTTTTACCTTATGCAAGGAAAGAGGGGTAAAATTAGACAAGGATTGCCAATACTGTAATAAACAAATGAGAACTTGACAGAACCGTTCTTAACAATAAACCGGATGTAACAATCGGTGTTAATGAACAAGGAACCTTTGTGTTAATAGACAATGCAATTTCAGGAGATAGAAATATGACATAGAAAGAAGTTACAATAGAAATAGAGTGCGTAGAGTGCATGTGGAATGTAAACAAAGGCACCTGATCAGTGCTTCAGTACTAGTGATACCTGTAACAATAGGGGGAACTGGAACCATCTGAAAATCCTTCAGAAAATATCCGAACAACATAAGTGGAAAGCACGACATCAAGGAGCTACAGAAAGCAGCAGTTTTGGGCACTGTTCACATACTTCGGAAAGTGCTAATTTGCAAGGGCAAAATGTTTGTCATTGGAAATAACATTAAATGTACTACAGTTTGTAACCATAGAAATACTGCAACTATAGATACATGATGCTTAGGTACATAGTCTGCTTTAGGCGTCTGATTTTTAATAGCCTGTGCAAACGTTAATAGTTTTAATAATAATAATAATAATAATAATGCGACACTTTTTCCTTTATTGCCGTCATCTTCGTCTTTCTGTTCACGAGTTGAATAATTTTCCTAACGTATTCTTCTAGTTTATCTCTTTTATATTTATATCGTCTTGCTCTACTACTACCACTACTACTACTACTATACTACTACTACTACTACTATACTACTACTACTACTACTATACTACTACTACTACTACTACCACTACTACTACTATACTACTACTACTACTACTACTACTATACTACTACTACTACTATACTACTACTACTACCACTACTACTACTACTATACTACTACTACTACTATACTACTAATACTACTATACTACTAATACTACTACCACTACTACTACTACTACTATACTACTACTACTACTACTACCACTACTACTACTACTATACTACTACTACTACTACTACTACAGCTGCTGCTGCTGCAACAACTACTACTACTACTACTAGTACTACAACTACAACAACTACTACTACTAATAATAATAATACAACTACTACTGCTACTACTAATAATAAAACTGCTACTACTATCACTATTACTACTACTACTACTACAATTATTATTATGCTGCTGCTGTTGCTGCCACCACCCCAACACCACATTTCAGATTGCACACGTGTAGTAGGAGGTACTACTGAAGGTACTGTATTAAAATGTTAGATGTTTACGTTGGCTTTCTGCCCTTTGCTTTGGATATGTTTTTTTGATCTTCGAATGTGTTCACAGAATCTGTGAGTGTATTCTGTGTTCAGTGTCGGCCTTTGATAGCAAAAAGTCCTGCTGTCTGCATATTACCTACTAATTTTGTTTGTGGAGAGAGAGAGAGAGAGAGAGAGAGAGAGAGTACTTGTACAGCAAAATGTTTACGTTAAAAATATTGTGTGTATTTTATACGACACCGGCTGTAACAGTACAGAACCGAATAGTAAGACGATTTATGTACTGAAAGTTATTTTGAAAGTAACTGTCGTGGCTTGATGAATGCACTGTCTCAGAATTTGCCCCTCAGGACTGAGGAAATCACAGAAAATATCAAGGTAGGTAGAAATTCGAATCCAGTGTGTGTAGAACGGAAGTATAAACCGTCGCTGTAACGCCAGTCCGTTCTCTGATATTTTATGATTAAATGCCACAACGGAGACGTAGTTTCGGCAGAGTAATGAGAACACAGTGGTGATGCTGAATACATGTGGACTGGTAAGGAGTTAACCGACGGTTCGAAGAATCGTAATGCCGTCACCTTCTGCATAGCGTGACATCCCAGACGACTTCACTCGTTTGGTGTCATTTTATTCCTTCACACCGGAGTTCCATAATCTTTTAAAAAATTTGAGGGATCCACCCCCCAGTAGGGTCACATGACGCTAGTTCCATGCCGAGGACCCAAATTCTTGAGAGCCCTGTGAACGTCATTGTTATCTGGTGCCGTCTGCTGAGTGCCTGCGAACTGATGTCCTTTTTTTATCTATAGATATGACACTGCTGCAATTAACGCTGAAAATATTAGGCGCCTGCCTACAAAGTGCAGTCGCCCGGACGACCGGGGTTCCGGGATTTGTCCATCCCACTTACAATAATATGTGAGTTACTTCGTGTAGACTTTGTCGTTTAATTAATTTGTATTGCTTTTTGTTGTTTATTAATTTTATCGTTTTATTTTTGTTTTTACGTATGTATGTATGTTTGTTTGTATGTATGTATGTTTGTATGTATGTATGTATGCATGCATTATGTATGTATGTATGTATGTGTGTTTATGTTTGTATGTATGTTTGTACGTATGTATGTATGCGTGCATTATGTATGTATGTATGTATGTATGTATGTGTGTTTATGTTTGTATGTATGTATGTACGTATGTCTGTATGTATGTACTATGTTTGTATGTATGTATGTACGTACGTACGTATGTTTGTATGTATGCATGTACGTATGTATGTATGTATGTTTTTATGTATGTATATATGTATGTATGCGAAGTACGCGGTGACACAGTTGAGGCACAGCGCTACAAACCGTACGATCGCGGGTTCGATTCCCGATGAGGTCATTGAGATTTTTCAATAACTTAATCCCTCCGGCCTCTGTATGGCCCTGTGGTCGACTCAGCCTGTAGCAGAGATGAGTACCAAGGGTATCTGTTGGGTAAAGGCGACGTGTGAGTAGGGCTGACAACCTTGCCACCTTCATATGCCGATTGTCTATAAATTACGGGAGCTTCAACCCTTGGAACCCCAAGGGCCTGTTCGGGTCTGTATAGGGATTGATTTACCGTTTATGTATGTGTATATCAACGTATGTATGTGTGTCTGTGTTTGTATATGCGCACTCGCGGTAACTTAATAAATGGCAATTAGGTTGTTAAATCCGCGTGTAATGGCATAAGATTTTAAACTGAGTCGGGTTTTGAAAGCCGCGATAGCTCTGTCAGTATAGTGGCTCTGATAAAGCCTGGACGCACAGGAGTAGCTGTTATTCCCGAGAGGTGCACAACCACAGCTTCCTGACTGGCTTTGACTCCCACGCAGCCTCCTGTCCAGTAAGTCCTGCGGGATGTCCTGGGGTCGTGGAACTGGACAATCACTCATAGATGGTGTGAATGTTCAGAATGCCTAGAGATGTGTCTCTGCTACCTCATGGTTTGTCAGAACTTAATGTCAAATTAAGTACAAGGACAACTTTGCCTCTTCTTCTTCCTCCTCATCCTACCCCTTTCGTAACATCATCGTCATCATGATCATCACATTCCTCGTCTTTTTCTTTTTCTTCTTCTTCTGTGACATAATCACGATGCACATAGTTATCCTCGTCTAATAGTCAAGCTTCTTCTATTCCAAGGCCATGCTATATCCCGTATCTTCTGAGTCCATTCTACTTACAGAAAGAGTACTTTCCAAACCCAATCACACTTATTCACAGATAAATCGGCGGAATGATGTGTAGATGGCAGAACACACTTTGGAGTGTAGCGTACTCCTCAGGCCTACGCGCTGAGTTGAAGTCCTTGTAGAGTAGTTGTGAAGTGGACCAACATGCTTCATTGGTTTGCGAAGGTTGTTGGACTTAACATGGTTGCCTCTTTATTCGGCGTTCGGGTTGTGCATGGGGCGCAGTATGCTCGTACGCTGGAAGTTTGCGATCAAAGGCAAAATTACCAGTGTTGCAGTGACATAGGTCAGTGAGGGCGAACCTGTGTTTTGCACAAGGCCAATTTGAAATGCTGTCCAGGCTGCGAGCCAAATGATTATAATAAAACTCTGTTTCAGCACGGGTGGGTAAAACATTTTCCTCAGACACTTAGCCACTTGCCGATCCAGCTGTTGGTCACTTTTACACTCTCGTCCACAGTATAATGTGTTATAAGTAAAGGACAGTCAAAATTTAACAATAAAATCGGCAGCCAGAAACAGTTTAATGAGTAATATGACAAGGTGAAGTTTGGATGACCGGGGAATGCAGTTCGATTCCCGGTTGGTGCGCTCTGGGGGCTGAGTAATTTCCCATACAGTGGGTATCGGTGACTCATTTTCCAGTTGTAAAGCGGCCGGGGCTTGGCTGTGACTCTCGCCCACCTGGTGACGAAGTTAAGAATGCGTGGAGCCATACCTCCACATTTACAAATCACAGATTATGGCATTTTACTTAAGCGCAGAGACAGCGTTATCTGTTTCAAATTTCCTTATAACTGTAAAGCGACATTTTTATGTAAATGCGCATTTAATATCCCTACGTCAAGATATATGTGGTTGTTTTATCTTTGTCGCCTGGCCCATTGTTTCTCAACCTTTGTGAGACCGCGGCCCGGTAAATTCTTTTTTCATAAGACGAGGGCCCGGTCCCAACAGATTTTCTCGTCAGTACCTTTCCAATTTGTTTAAGTTCATACATTAAACTAATGTAAGTATTAATAATTATGGCATAATCATAAAGACTAGTAGCACAATTATGTGTATGGTGTGGCGTGTTGACAAATATAAAATTACATTTAAATTAGTTATCAATTCCAGGAGAATTTCTCGCGGCCCGGTATAATTGATGCCAGGGTCCGGTACCGGGGCGTGGCCCGGCGGTTGAGAAACACTGATCTGGCCTACTGCATATGCAACTATGTGGGCCTATAGGAAAGTCAAATGACGCCCATTCAAGCTTCGGCCATGACGCCCGTCTTGTCACGCCGTGTGAAAGTAATTTACCGCGCGAAGTAACGCTGATTCACGCATAAATATTATTGTCTGTAGATTTTGTGTTTCAAATTCAGCGAGTGATAACGGCACATTTAAATGGAGGTATTGGTGTCTTAATGAAGCAGTGATGGTTATAGCCAGCTGCAGTACAAGTGAATTGGGTGGGTCAGACAGAGCGATAAAAAGATAATTCCGAAGTCTGGAACTGGTTTGGGTATTAGACAAACAGAAAAACATGGAGCGGCAGATGTGTCAACAGTTCCAACTGAATAAGAGGACGTCAGATGGGAGAATGTACGGAATAAACTTGCATTCGAAGAAGTTAAGATGAAAGATGTGTCAAATATTGCAATAAGAACTGTTACAATGGATTGATGAAGATCCTAAAGAGATGCTTATATGAATTATATGACGCACAGAATTAATAAAGAAACTGATATATTTTTATAGAAGATGAAGATTTAAGGATTTTGTAATTAGTTTACTATGCACAGCTTGAACCCACTGGCCACAATGAAGCTGTAAATTGGCATTCCTTTCTTCGTTCCTTTCTTTCTTTGTGCGGCGCTTCGGCCTAACACCGGCCACGGCCTGCTCATTCTTGAGGTTTCTAGATCACATGCCGCACCACAGTCGGTAGGACTCCTCCGGACGAGTGATCGGCTCCTCGCAGAGACCTCTACCTGACAACACACAACATTCGCAACGACAAACATCCATGCACCCCCGGTTGGATTCGAACCTGCAGTCTGAGCAGCCGAGCGGCCGCAGACCTACGTCTTAGGCCGCGCGTCTACTTGGACCGGCGCTTCTTTATTCATTTTTTTAAATTTAGTGGGCCCTCATTTGTTAAAACTTATGTAGAGTTTAATTATATGATTTTATTTTTTATTTTCCTAATGGCAGGTACATTGATTATTTATCATTGACCTGCGCGGCCAATAAAAATAAATTATTAGAATTACACAATAAATACTGTGATTAATATAAACAAAATTGAAGGTAAATATAAAAGTCCTAGTCGTAAATTTTAGTCACGAAAATAGTAATAGAAAAGAAGCAAAGTCAGTTAGCCATCATTTTTGTCGTGGCCTCCCAGTATCGCTCACATTCAGTCCTATTAGATAGTGCAGTACATTGTCTAGATGGTTTCTGTCCATGGGTTCGCGTAGGCTGCATAGCATGCAGTAGGGATCGGGGCGGATTCCAATGCGATGAAGATGTGTACCCAAACAATCATGCCGAAAACACAATCGAAATTCTGCAACTTACTTTCTTCGTGGCCAGTCTGGTATAGTTTAATGATGTGATAACTAATGAATAAATTGGAAATTATATGGAAGGTAGGGAAGGACATGGCCTACTTTATTATACGTTCCTGGCATCTGCCTAGGGATACCTGATGTCCCGGTAGTTTGAACTCAAGTCCTGTGAAGTACAAAGCAGACTGCTAACAACTTACTATGTAGTTCGGCTCAGCTTTTTTTTGAGACTACATAATTTCATTGGCGTTGTATGAGGATGTTATGTTGAATGTTTGTATGTTTCAGGTGAGTCTGGGTACGAGAGTAATTCTTGCTGTGGGAACCGTGATGAGGTAAGGCGAAAAAGTCTTCAGTCTGCAAACCGCGGCTTGTCGCCTTTTGATTTCGCGAGTTTCCTCCGTGCAGCGTACGTGTAGTGTGCGGACTGCGGTTGTCGCAGCACACCCACACCATTCATGCCGTTGTGGTGCGGAATGTATGTGCGAATGTCATCCTTAATACCTTTGCACACAGTTCGTGCCGATGGTTCTTGACCTGTGATGCTAATTTCCCCCGGAACCGCAGAGTAATTTGTTCTTGGAGGGTGCGAGACATGCCTTTTTTAACTTTTTGCCGTGAAATTAATAATTTAGTTCCGTCTTTCCTTCATTTTAATAGTTAACGCTATCTGTTAGGTTTGCAGACTGACATACTTTGACGATTTTTATATTTTGAGCATCAAAGGGTTGCGAGCGGCAGTCATGGGTCAAAACCATGGGGTTATGTGAGAGTATAGAGCATGCCTTAAAATTCTGGTAACGAACACCTTTCCTGTATTGATGGTGATTAAAAAATTCTTTAACATTACATGAAGGCATATGGGGAAATGTAGATATAGTTCCGTACACTCTTTAAACTCGGAAATGAATGTACGAGTGGTCAGTAGTTACGTAAGGGGGAAGAGCCGAGGTATTCTTTGAGCAGACTGCATATTTCCGAGAAGACAATTCTCTTGCTCCTGTCGGGAATCGAACCGGTATCCCTTTGTTACTGAGTAGCCCGTAGTCTAGTTAATATAGTGACTGAGCCATTCCGGCTGACATCGTCACGTGGCAATATTGTGAGATGCAAGGTTCTCACAGTCATGTGAATGCTGTGCCGTATAGTTTGGTAGATTCTACAGATGTTGCGGAAAAACCTGCTGCCCCCTCCCCCCTACCCCTCTTCCGGCTGAAGAAAGTTTCCGTTTAAGGTTCTGCCGGCATGTGGAAACAAAGCCTTATGGCTTTTTATCCATAATACCGAAATCTTTATAATTTGGGACCTGAGACCTCCTAGTAGTAATTAGGCCTGCGTGTCAATAGTCGTGATGGTAATGACAACAGGGAAGGATGAAGATGTGGATAATTTTGTTCTTAGTTTCTTGCGTTTTGTACTGGTCCAAATTAGATCGTGGAAAATTAATGTGTAAAGTGCCTACTGAGTTCCTGGCTTGCTAAGGCCGAGATATTTGTAAAGTAGTGATACAATATGTATTTCTGCCTGTCTTGTTTCTGTGCTGAGTGCGCCAGAATGTTATTTTGTTCTTGTAGAACTTAGTATAGTGTGCCGTCAGTCTAGAGGCTGGAAATGAGGACGGTTTGTGGTTGCGATCTGCTTGGTGAGGATAGCAGTACCGGTACGACTGCCGTCGATGGCATTTAAATAAATGAGTGTGGAGTGGAAGAAGGTGGTGGGCAAGCCATGTGGCACGAATTGTGGAGATGAGAAGCGCAAACAGCTATCTGTTGGGGGAAACCTGAGGGAAGGCGACCACTTGAAAGACCAGTACTTAGATGGGAACGTAATATTAAAAATAGACGTTAATGACATCCTTCGTGTGGGCGTATACTGACTGGATTGGCGTGACTCAGGGTAGGCACAAGTGGCGGGCTGATGTGAACAGGGTAATGAAGCTCCGGGTTCCGTAAATTTCGGGGAATTTCTTTGACTCCCCGAGGAACTATATATAAGCTTTTCAGAAAGACTGTGTGCCATGGAGTTAGTTAATACTGGTGGAATGATCATTTCTAAGGCTTTTCTTGTACGACATTCTACTTCCTTGGGTTCCGTTAAATCCCAAAATCAATTAAGCTTTTGATATTGTAGAATACCATTGTGCTTTACTGTGTCACGTAATGCGCCATTATTTTTCGAACCGTAAAGGAAGGAAAAATCTATAGTAAATAGGGATTGAAAAAAAGAGGCAGTCCTAGTCAGTGCAATAACTAACTCCATGGAGGAGAGAGATTCGTCAGAACTTGATACTTCAAGTAGGAAGTATGTAATGAATGCACTTTGCGAGACATATTTTCTGTCTTCTACAAAAACACAGTGACCTTTAAAACAGTTTAAAAATACGTTTCTGGTTTTGTAAGCTATTTAATAAGTGTTGTGATTTTATGCTAAGCTAAGAAGACTGAAACACCGCCAAACTATGCAGTTGGCTCACCCATCTCTTATTCGGAATGTTTTGGATCCGATTTTCTATCTGTAGGACCTGAAGTCTTTAGTCATTCCTTAATGTAGGCCAATACAGCTGTCTACCACTTTGTTTGGAACTCACGATACAACTTATCCTCCCATTTGACCCTAAATATTATCTGAAATTGTAAAAGCGTAATTAAATAACTGAGTGAACATTGAATAAAATAAATAAACGGATTAAATTAAAAATAAAATAAATTTTAATCAATGTTAAATTTTGAACTATGTGATAGACAGTCGTAGTTGACTGTCTTATTAGAGTAATGCCCGCTCATGTGCTTGGGAATCAGGAAGGCCGTCGAACTCGGTATCCCAGAATGTTTCTGTTAGTTTCCTTCCTTGAAGCGAGGAAACAAAACAAGGAGAAAATGCATAAAGCAATGGCAGTGCGCCTACCGTTCTATGGCAGTGAGGCGTGGGCGAAGAAGAATAAAAACAGCAACTAAATTCAAGACGCGAGAATTTCTTTCTGAAGAAACGTTACCGGCTGACCGTAAAGTGAATTTAGCTAATTAGATGACTTTAGTGAAAAACAGTTCAAGCTTGACGATAGAATGAAAGGTGACGGATCCCAGCATCTTGCTTCTAAATGCACACTAAAGGGACATAACAATATAGACACCATTGAAAAGACTGGTGTGAAGCCTGAACAGTCTTCGCTATAAGCCGCAAACAGCATGAAAACGGGAAGTTCCTTGGTCTGCTAAGCGATGTCATGTCACTTACGTACATTGTATCGTGTTCAGCGAAAATCTGTTTTTGAATTTTTATGAAGAAAAGGTGTACGAAGGATCTGTGGGCCTCTGATGTATTCGCGGACTTTTTTTTTAATTGTTGAAGAATAAAATACCAACTTGATGACACTTGCTATTTTATTTCACTTATGTGCTCAACATGTTTCGGACATTAATATATCCATCATCAGGAGCTTGCGAGTATTCTGTTGAATTACCAATTTGGTCGTTTTGTTCTTGGTTCAATGTGTGTTGGAGTTTCGGTGTGGTTGGGTTGGAGTGGCAACACTGATACCACTCCAACCCAACCGCACCGAATCTCCAACACACAACGAACCAAGAACAATACGACCAATGTGGTAATTCAACAGCACAGTCGCAAGCTCCTGATGATGGATATATTAATGTCCGAAACATGTTGAGTACATAAGAAGTGAAATAAAATAGCAAGTGACATCAA
>Ga0136643_10015186_pt1 | contig 11575 bp, 6 predicted proteins | sample TergutLab28metaG_FD_96883 | JGI IMG/M metagenome (GOLD analysis project Ga0136643, IMG submission 96883) | Labiotermes labralis P1 segment gut microbial communities from Petit-Saut dam, French Guiana - Lab288 P1 (version 3) (version 3) | ecosystem: Host-associated > Arthropoda: Insects >...
AATTGGGTGGTCACCCGGTGGCAGTACACACTTACATACAAGAACAACATAGAACAACACAATTAACCAATGAACAACACAGAAAATAACATCCGAACAACACAAATACAGACTAATGTGGAATGTGACAGTATTTTTGACAGTAATTTAAGAAGACCCTAGTCTTATCTGCTGATATTCTAATAACTAATAATTCTGTGTCTACATCAACGTTTTAAACGGATCCAGGCAGTTTTTTTTAGCCTAGATGTTTCTTTACGGAGATATGCCCCACAAAAAGTAGACCTTCCATATACGTAGTTCAAATAACTGGAATATGCCTATTTTTAGAAACTTAAATTCATATACGCTGAATGTGCAAGAATTTAAACGGCAGTGCCCAGATTTTCGCGTCTCTTCTGTCATTCCTTCAATGACAAGAAGGCAAGGAAGAAAATCCAAGCAGCTACTGTGTAAACTTAAAAAGACGCGAACCTACTGGAACCGGAGAAACGTAGTAGATCACACTCTCTGGAGAATTCGCTTCGGAAGTGACTGTGGACTTGTAAGATAAAGTCTTTATGATGGCCTGTATCTCCAGATGTTAAGACTTATTTGTGCCTAGTCGTGAAGTAATCTAAATCATTTTAAAAATCTGGTACAAGTATAAAAATCTACAAAAATTTTTTACAAGGTTGTCAATAGTCAATATATTATTCAAAATTTCTTACTCTACATATAGAGGCCTCTTGAAATAATAGTACGAAATTCTGTCTTGGTGTTTCCAGCCACATGCAAAGAAATGCATTTAAAACTCAACTAACAAATAAAATAATATACAAACAAAACAAGCAGCGTACGTATAAACGTAATATTGAGGCGCGTTCGCGTAACCGTTGTTGCCGTATAAGAGCAATAAATATTAAATATTCTGAGTGTGTGTGTCTGTAGCCTTCGTTATTCACCATGCAATGTGCATGCGCTGTATGATATCGTCATCTGTGACCTGTCTGGCCTTACCACAGTTTTCCACATCCGATAGAAGGCATGATTTTCCTTTAAAAAAAGAAGTTATTGAACCTAAAATGTGTGTTTTGATTTAGTCTACGAATTTGTCCAAAACACTTTTTATTCTAAGCAGAATTCAGCGAAGTATTAGCATAAACGTAAGAAGGACCTCATGTAAAGTAGCCGTTATTCTTGTCAGATTTTAAAGAAAGTTGAATTTTCTAGACAGATTTTCCAAAAATTGCCGAAGTATCAAATTTTATGAAAATCCGTCCGGTGGGAGCCGAGTTGTTCAATGCGGACGGTCAAACACACAGAGGGACGGACGGACAAGGAGACAGAAATACAGAAATTACGAAGCTAATAAGCGCTTTTCGCAATTTTGTTTACCCGCCTGAAAATGAAATTTATTACTCGAAATAAAAAAAAAATAAATGGACACTGGCTCTCAAAATTAATTAAATATTAACATTTGTAATAATGTTTCATGACAGAATTTTAAGACTCCCATCAATTACACTGACCTTCACAATTACTATTTTCATTAACCTTATAACAAAAAGTTATGCAGTAGTTACTACAGCATGAAGAGACAACGAAAAGCGACAGAGAAGAATTATTTGTTGATTACAAGAATTTACTCATTTTGTATTACCTCCAGTGTGTGATACAGTTCCAAAGCATATTATTATGTGGCACTTACAGTGGATTCCTTAGTTGAATGCGGAAGGACGAACTCATTTCATAACCTTTAAACCTATAATTTAATTCTTTTAAAAAAAAAAAGGACATTCACATGGAGCAAGCAAAATTACGCTGTTATTCCAATGAAGAAAAATAACATAACTGCCACCTTCGCTTCACTTAGAGAAACTACTAACTTCTCTCGACTACAGGCGAACTTCGTACAGACCCCACCACAAGAATAATCCACATATTAACTGGTGTTTATAATATAATTAAATTATAAACTTGTACGTATTACGACCCATCAAAAACACGAAATCGGTACAACTTCCACCATGTCATACAGTTATCTTAGTGCAGAGAGTAATTAGCTAATTTTAAGATCACATGGTGACACTAGAACAAAAAGATTAAGAACATTAAGTTCTTCTTTAAATGTGCTCAGATAATGTTACGACCTCTTAATGTGTGTCATACAATATTCACCGTGGATCAAACTCTTCATTTGTTTCAATGAATATGTATCACTTTCTTGGAGATGTTCTTCCAGGTTATTTTTATAAAAATGTCTCCTTCAGTTGAAATGTACGAGTTTGTACTCTATTTTACTTGTCTCGAGCTGACATGTGATTAATAAGACAGACATATTGACTATTGATTAATTTATGGAGGATAAGCTTACTGATTCTTCTACATTTTAAACTTTATCTATCCTCACTCACAAGTCCACGGTCTGGTTTCTAGGGTGTATGTGGGAAGGGTTAGCTTTTAGTCAGTGCGCTTCTAATGCACCCAACTTCTATCTACTGTTCTAATTTGAACACGGAATATGATGGCAAATTCGTATACATTCCAATGAAAGTCTTTCTCAAAGCTTTTAAAAGTGAGTATTATTTTCAGAGTAAGTGATTTGGAAGTTGGATGGCTTTTTGATTTTATGCATTAATTACAGAATATTCTATTGTTAGTAGAAACGGTACCTAACACAATGAATAATAGTTGGTGTTGTTTTATTAAAACCTAACATTTGAGTCGGCAAAATAAAATTCTTTTCGATAAAGTGACTCTACCATAGTCTCAGATAGCGGTCAGATTGTTACGACATGCTTTCTGCACAAGTAGTTGCGCGAAATGTTAGACTATTTCACATGCATTCACTACAATTATTACGTCAGATCTGAACTCTGAGTGTTGGTTCTAGTCAAGGCCGTGTTGGTGTCTTGTCGCGTTTATAAATTTAGTATCCGAGAGGTCCCAAGTTTTATTCCCATCAATGCCATAAATCCGATGAAAATAGGTTTGGTTAATAAAAAAAACTGATAACTGGAGATGATGGTGTAGACAAATCCTGAAACCTTTTACGCTTTTGAATTCCCTACTGCTAAAAAACCAATATGGTGACAGGGCGACTACCGACAATACTTTGGTCTACTTAAAGTGGGTTTCTAACTTCTGCTTGACTGTAGGTTTACAAACATGTAAACCTTTATAATATTCTGTATATTGTAGAGAGTAAAGCAATAACAGATGCTGTCTACAATAGTATACAGTGATGTTTATAACTATATATTATTTGCTGCGAGGCACGTTAAATTCTGCATGCAGATGAATTAAAAGACCCCTACAAATTCTGCACGAAATCTTTGTTATGTATTCAAAATGATAAATATGGAGGTGGTGTGAAATATAGAAGATTCTCTTGTAAGTGTAACGTAGCTGCATCTAAGTGAATTTGTGGGTCAGACTGTTCAGTTGTCTAGTGTCTTAGTTTTAATGCAGTTTGCAGGAAAGAACATCAAGGAAAGTCCTTGTTTTTTTTTTCTCAAAACACTTCAATTTCTGTTTTTTTACAGGCTTGAACTATGACGAGCAGAAAATGTACGTCCGCTCTGTGGTCCGTGTTGATGGTTGCTGGGTTACTACAGCCGGGATACGCAAGGCCTGGTAAGTTGCTAAATGTCAGAACATTACCATCACGACCACTCACGGAAAAGAACTGTGTTAAGTATACAGCAAGAAACACGACCACAAACAAAATACTCAGTCCTGAAGGAGAAATCATCACTCGTGCTTCATATTTATGATGTCGATATTCAAACATCTGCCTGGAGACCAGACCGACTTCTAAAAAATTTGAGGCCACAGCCTCCACATATTTAGAGGTATTAAATTGATAAAGCTGGGTTAAAATGTGTGACTCGTATTACTATTTATCTCAGTAATTAACCAACTTGATGCACAAAATTTTGTTTCAAAATAAGTTTTATTTCATGCCTCTACATGTTTCGAGCACGTGCTCATCATCAGGAGGTTAAAAGTGCATTACACAGCCTCTGGTATCATCAAACCTATAGGTGTGATGATATCAGAGGCTGTGTAATACAATTTTGACCTCGTGATGATGAGCACGTGTGCTCGAAACATGTAGAGGCATGAAATAAAACTTATAATGAAACAAAATTTTGTGCATCAAGTTGGTTTAACACTGATATAAATATACTGAGATGCACGGTCAGCAAAACGTCAAAATTCGTATTACTATGTACACCTCGTGTATTATAAAAGACATGTGTATGTGAAATTAATAAAAGAATTTAAGACATTTAGACTTGTGGACAGGAAGCTTAATTTATGTCGTCTTACTTTTTTATTTCATTCCAAAATTTGATTAAAAATTAATATTAGGGTTTTATAAATATTTTTTTTTCCTAAACGGTTGGCTCTTTTTTAGACTTTGCTAACATTTTCTAAAATTCATGCTACGTTGTGCCCTTAAGTATAGATGACGTGTTAGATCGACAATTTTCAAGATATCGTGCGCAATGTTCTACAGGATAACAGTGCTGAAGGACTTAGGTCCCAAGGGCGAACGGCAAGTTACAAAATGCTGCAAATTTCTGGCGGTGAAGAAAGCAATGTGACTCCGAAATTCAGCAAATGCCGTTATGTAGTTGAAACATGCTGGAATGTAACATATACGGATATTTTAAAGTAAGATCGAATGTAAACACACTAAGCGAAATTGACGGTCACACATTTCGCTGTTCATTGGCTTCTTTTATCCTTATCTTATGACATTACAGGACTAGAGTATCCAGCTGCATTCTTCCCCTGGAAAATTACATTTTAGCTGTACTCAGAAGGGTTTATCTGAAAATAATCAACGATCTGGCGATTTTGGTGTAAGTGCAAGTGCAGAAAATTTTAGAAAAGTTGTGGAATTGTTGACTCTAAATCAATTCGAGGCTTTTAAGTGGATCCCTATTTGTTGTGTTGTGTTGTGTTTTCCTCTATAAGTGAAGGAGCTCTCCAGGACCCATCACCTGTCCAAGGAAATTTATATTTACGTCCGAAAGTGTTTTGAAATTTAAAGCATATGGCTTAAAAAAAAAGAAATACAAACCTCTCATACTTGTACAGAGGCGGTTTGACAGTAAGGCAATCTCTACTCCTTGTTCTTAGGAAGATATTACACAGGTACCCGGCTCCTTTCTTCACATAACCTCCGTGATGGTCTCAACAGATGTCCCTACTAATGTAGCCGTTTTCACAGCACACCTCGAAACAAAATGCAACCTGCTGTGATAATAGGGGGAGTAAGCGTTGGCGCAGTTGGTTGTGGCACTGCGATACAAGCCGGAAGGTCGCGGGCTCGATTCCCGATGGGGAGATTGCAATTTTTCATTGACGTAATCCTTCCTGCCGCACTTTGCCCGTGGGGTCGACTCAGCCTCAAAGGGAGTGAGTGCCAGGAATATTTCCTGGTGGTTAAAGGCGGCCGGTGCGTAATACAAAGTGAAAAGTCGCCTTATACACCTAATAAAATGATAAACAGACCAGAACATGCGAGATTTAAGGCTCTCACAGCGGTGCTGACGAAGATACAGGTCTTCTGGAAATGGACTTGTAGACAATTACCGACGTTTCGAAGGGTTTGTTCTTCCAACTTCAGGATCCTTGGACTGCTTGAATTCTGAAAGTATGGCAAGTAAGCTCCTCCAAAACGATGATAAGTATTTGCCCGTCGTAATGACGTCATATTCTAGAAAACCTGAATGTTAATTCCAGATGACTCTAAACTTGAGAGCGTAGAGAAGCAGAATTACGACTGACTGGAAGCTGACTTCCGAGTATTCCTTCTCTTTTAAGGTGTTGTCCGCCTCTTCTTGCAAGTCCTGTCACCCATTTGAGGAATTCCTTTTACAGAGCTTCCAGTCTTTTTATTGTTTTATTTATGACTTAGCTTTCGTCAAAAAATATCTCTTTGGTTCATTATTTAAAGACGATTTCAATTAATATTTTTTAGCGTCGATGGCAGATTAATGAGTGTGAATCACTGTTACAACGATAATGACAGGGGAGAACCGAAGTACTCGGAGGAAAACTTGTACTGTACCAGTGCCAACTGGCAAGAACAGGTCCTGCAGCCATGGATATGGGATTGAACGCTGGATTCTGAGACATTAGACCGACGGCTAACCACCTGAAGAACGGAACTGCCTAACGTTGCTTTGGTCTGTTACCCTATGGAGTCTCCATTCCACATTCAACGACACACACCGGCTTGCGGACTTTTCTTCCTGGAATGCCTTTCCTTGTATCAGAAGATACATCAGACAGCGTGACTCCAACTTTATATTACTTGGCCGGCACTTGTGATTCAAGTTGCAGTTGATTTAGTGTTCTTTCCTCTAAGCAATCTTACATTCTGTGTCAGCATCTTGAAGCAGACTCATTTAATCATTGCAATTCTTATGCCGAATTAAACCCTATAATCTCGCCACCTGCAACAATCGTAACGGACACCCGTTAGTATGACGAAAAATTGCCTTTTTCATAGTTTTGCATATGAACTGAAATTTTTGGCACTTTTATTCCCCATAATTGCATAATCAATGCCTTTTAATTGCAATAAAATATTTATATATGTTTTTGTGTCTTATCAGGCTTGTATTGTAGGTCATGTACCAATATTCTCTTGACAGTTCTTTTATTAAAAAATTGTATGCTCTTAAACATACATTTCACAGAGCATATGATGGACAGATACACAATAAAAAAAATTCGACGGACAGATTTTCTTTTGAATCTGATGTTTATTGGACCGTGCATCATTGGTATAACTGAAGAATCAAAAAACCAACTAGAGACCACTTGATATTTTATTGTACATCTTGTAGGCTCAACGTGTTTCAAGCACTACTATGCCCATCATCAGGAGCTAGCGACAATGATGTTGTTTACCACACTGGTCGTGTCGTTCTTGGTTTGCTGTAGGTTGGAGGTTAGGTGCAGTTAGGCTGGAGTAGTGTCCGGGCTGCAGCCCGGACACTACTCCAGTAATGCTTGAAACACGTTGAGCCTATAAGAAGTACAATAAAATATAAAGTGGCATTTAGTTGGTTTTTTTTATTCTACGGTTTCTTTTACGTACCTGATATGATACTAAGAGCAACCAAACACTCTGGCTTTGTTGCGAGTAGGAAAGAAATATATGACCCTTGTACGTTTGCTTCGTACAAAGTTCTCCAATAACCGAAAAGCTTAGACTGAACTGTTCTCAGCCTATTGTCTCGGCAAGAAACTTGTGTTTGTTTAGGAGGCCGCACCTACTGTTTACTTGTCCACCCAGCTGCAGTTTAGTGAGCACACTGAACACACACTTGGACACGAACTGTATCCCATTCCATTCACACGTACGCGATAATGACTCGAACCCATTAAAGGAAGTGTCTGCCAGACTTGTTTCAATCCACAGTTCACTGCAATGGCGCAAAGAGTTGCATATAGTAGAAGGGAGAAACCGAAGGTAGCGCTGTTTAAGAACTCTGTTTTATCCCACAATACGACGTGTAGTTTAGTTAAGAGTTTACCGTCATCTCGAAGAAATTGGCTTCCTAAAACTTTAAATTTCAAGAACAAATTTACACGGCGTCACACTTTCTTCAGGACCTTAAATATCGGGATTTATTTATTTATTTATTTACCGGAAATTTCAATAATTACATTCTGTTTTCCCTTCAATATTCAAATTTGTGTGCGGTCAATATTATCATTCGTAACACACAAATATGTTCATCCAGCAAGACAAATTTCGCGCTCCTCATCTCTGTCAGTTAAACAGACCTAACATAGTAACAAGTTCTTAAAACTAAGCTCCTCGTAACTGCAACTTTTAATTCACCTACCTACAAGCGGAATCCAGTGGCCGCGCGGCCTAAGGCGTTGGTCTACGCCCTCTCGCCTGTTGAGATTGTGGGTTCGAATCCCACCGAGGGCATGGATATCTGTCTGCTTTGAGTGTTGTGTGTTGTCAGGTAGAGATCACTGCGACGAGCTGATCACTCGTCCAGAGGAGTCCTACCGACTGTGGTGCGTCGTTGCGAGTGATCTAGGAACCTCGTGAATGAGGAAGCCCTGGCCCACTGGGGGGCTGTCGCACCAAAAACAAACAAACAAGCGGGATTTCACGAGGAGCAGATGACTTCAATTAGATTTTTCGATTTGCCTGAAACTTTCTTATGCGATCGTATTTGTTACACATAATCAAGGTGTTGGCATATCTGCTATTGAATTTTTAAATTTTTCCTACTTCTCTAAGAAAATGTATGTTTGCTGCATGTTTGTTACTGTTCGTATACATGTCCCGCTGTTGATGGGTTTACCTGAAACTCTGTATGAAACGTCAGTAGAAGTTTTCAGCTTTTGTAATGTTTAAACATCAGCACTGGCAACAGGTGCTTATTTGAACTTCTGATGTAGGAAAACGTCGAAGGTAACGTGCAATATTTTAAAAATGTGTCTGTCAATTTACTTTTGTGTCTCATGTACATTTTAATGAAACATTTCTGCAAACGGTTGAAACAGCTGTGTTTTCTTTAGAATTAAAGACACGGGGGATAAATTCCAACAGTAATGTCGTATATCTTTATGCATAACGCACTGAACTTTGCCTCTGCACAAATCACACACCTTCATTCAAGTTGGAAGGCAGAAATATCTCCTTCCTTCTAGACGTGTTACATCGTTCAAATTATTTAACATAACATCCTGATAACAGGCCTAAGGATCAGGTTTGTTCATCTCCCACTGCAGTTCCTGTCTATACCCTCATTCGTCTCACAAATCACGGGCGGCTAACTGAACGAACTTGGAGAGCCACACTTCAGAACCAACTTAGGCAGGATACGTGAATTAATAAATCAAATACTTTTTTTTGTCTTTTTTGATGGTTTTTCGTTGCTGTTCACCCGACTACACTAGTTTAATTTCAGTAAAGATTCTCTTTGCTAAAACAACGTACATTGCCTTTCGCGGTCAGCCAAGTGTGCATGTAAATCTACATGAATATTACTTTTTGAAGTGGATGCCGAAACAAAAGAGAGCACGAGGAAGACCGAAGAAAAACTGGATGGAAGGTATAAGGAAGGCCATAAACGAAAGAAACCTAAATGAAGGCCAGTGGGAAGATTGGAAGCAGTGGAGTCTAGGTGTCGGACAACGTAGAACAACGTTTTGAAACCGACATACATACATAACATACGTACATACATGCATACATACATAACATACATACATACATAACATACATACATACATAACATACATACATACATTACATACATACATAACATACATACATACATACATAACATAACATACATACATAACATACACACATACATACATAACATAACATACATACATAACATAACATACATACATACACACACACATACACACAAACATGCATATATTACACTTTTAGGCGAAAAACGCGAAACTCATCATGACGTGTGCCAACTCTTTTGTACTCACCCATGACCTACGCTTGAGGACAATTCTCAGTACTCCTGCAGTGCAAGATACACACACGTATTGTATTACCTTGCTTTATATTCACAGACACGTAACTTAAGTGCTGTTTTCCGCTGACTAGTTTGTGCTGTGGCCACTGAAATCGCTTGTAGTTCTGCTTGTAATAATAATTAAAAATAATAGCAGACAATTTGTGGGTAGTTAAATGAATGTTTGTTATTCACCCACAGAGGACATACTTATTGTAACTCTCTGATGGTTGGGCTTATGTTCATGCTTTTACCTTGTAACACACTTAACGTTAAGTTTTCAATGGGCATTTGGCACTATTAGTAATTTAAGCTATTACGTCCTGTCGTGCTGGGTTTCTGAAAGAAATATGCTCTTTCGAAACTTCGGTAACTACGTACCAGTCTACACCGTAGCTTCCGGGAAGACGTGAACAGCTAACAACACCGCTGTGGGAATCCCAGATATTGGACTGTGCAAGTCGTTGGTTCACTGTCCTCCAGTTGTATTTGGATGTCGCGTACTGACTGAAATATACTTAAAATAAATATTTAGGGGATCGGCCGTGCAGTGTTCATGTGTTTTGTTGTTACTTAATTAATATATTTCAAACCCTCTTACAGCGGTTTATAGTGTTATGACTTTGGAAAGCTGGGAATTAAGAAGCAAAATTAAATTCGTGTTCAGTTTATAAAGAATCAGCTGGTGCTTTCAAACATCACTAGGGAAAGCTGCGCACGTACTGGCATAATGGTAACTTAACATTAATTTCGTTTCGAATTTCCGATAAGAGGGTTAAGCTATTAAACAAGTCAGTCAGACTAAAAGAAGAAGCGTGTTCTAAAGTGCTTATTAATGTTCTGTACACCTGACGATTTCCCTGTCTCTGAGGTACCAGTTCACCTGTCAATATTTGCATAGATTTTAAGAAACACGTGCTGCTCAATCAAACAGCTACGCTTGGAATGAATTTGGTCGCCATGATATTTGTTAAATCCGGAAAAAAAAACTTTAATATTGTGTGTGTGTGTGTGTGTGTGTGTGTGTGTGAGAGAGAGAGAGGATACGCGTGTATAGGACATAGTTCAAATATCTCTGAAGGGTGTTTTCCCCGCAGGGTTTGCAGTTTTAGAAACTACAAGTCTACATATATTCGACTGACTGTGGTCAGAATTATTAATGTCATGGTAACTGATTTAATTTCGTAGTTCTAATCCTGGTTTATGTTCTGAATGCTCCGGTTTCAAGGTTATTCTGATGTTTATCATAGTTTCTCTTTTCCACCAGGCAAATGCTGTAACAGTACCTTAGCCTGGGCCACAATTACTCCCCCCCACAGGCTTTCTAATCATTTTATAATTTTGTTTTATGTGACCTTGCCAAAAGAAAACACTGTTAAGTAAACCCGTGGTGCTGTAGTTACAATATTCTGAGATATGTCGCTATGTATTTCTATAGTAAAACCAACCAGATGCAACAATGTATAAAATTTATTTTATTTTGGAATGACACTCTACATATTTCGGACGGTCTTTCCGTCCATCATCAGGAATTCAAGACTGTACATACAGCAACAGGCATTTGTCAAGCAGATACTGCTCTCTGCTTGCTAGCAAGCAGACAGCAGTATCTGTTTGAATGTCTTTCCAAAACAAAATAAATTTGATACATTGGTGCATCTAGTTGAAGTGAAGTGCATTGTAGGGAAGGGGGAAAACGAGACTTTATGGGAAAAGTTTATATGAGTAGCAAAGTGGTGAGAAGTGAAGGGCTGGGGTGAAAGCGGGAGTACAATATGTGTGGGAAAAAAATACTAGAAACCATATACAGTACTTTCTTACCATGATGTTGTTTACCTATTGTACATGTTGTATTTCAAGATGTCTTGTGTGTATTGTTGTCATCTTATGTGTATTTGCTGTAATAAGTGGGTATTGCTGCTTTTACTTTAGATGCCGGACTGCTGGCTCTAAGTCAGTATTCGGAAGGTCCTGCGACCGGCCACCTCGACACAGGTTTTTATTGGTTTCCCTGTGTCTATAAGCAAATGCTGAGATGGTTCCCAAGATTCCAA
>Ga0136643_10015187_pt1 | contig 11575 bp, 6 predicted proteins | sample TergutLab28metaG_FD_96883 | JGI IMG/M metagenome (GOLD analysis project Ga0136643, IMG submission 96883) | Labiotermes labralis P1 segment gut microbial communities from Petit-Saut dam, French Guiana - Lab288 P1 (version 3) (version 3) | ecosystem: Host-associated > Arthropoda: Insects >...
ACCAGGTTACAGGCCGGGCGAGTGGAGAGGCGGGGTTCGATTCCGTAAGGGGTTGGGAAGATCCCTGGCCACAGGGTCGGGGTTGGGGCTGGGCCCCCCCATCTCCTGCCGCATGGTTGCTGGGGGGGGGGGGGGTGCTGTTTCCTAGGGAGCTCAGCGGTCAATGAGTGAAGCTGACCACTCATCCGGTGTGCATCATATGTCACGTTGTGAAAGAGCGGAATTTGCTGCGCCCATAGTTTGTGTTTAAAATGGCAGAGCGTTCTAGTACTGTCCACAGATCAGGAGATGAGCCCTGCTAGTAATACGATACGTGCGCATGCTAAGATTCGTTTCTAGTGACGTGTTGCTACCACCTATCCTGAGTGCCATACCTCCATGACACCATTGTATTCACAGTGTGGTGCCGAAGCACACGTTCGGCGATTACTCCGGAACGCATAACGCAGGAGCCGTGCTAAATCCATGTTGGCTGCTGTTGCCTTGCATGAAACGGATTTCCCATCTGTTTGCGGGTCAGTGCTTCGAGAGTGAAAACTGCAGTCTTAGATGGCCTACATTCGAGTGGAGCTGATGTATACTGTCATTTCTGACACCGTTTAGTTTGGTAGGTAGGGTACCGTCGTTTCATAGGGTTATGCTTTTCTCATCTTTAGTATGGAGCGTAGGTGGCCAGACGTTTGAATTCAGTGATCGGCTCTGATAACAGAAAACCTTCCGCGATCTTCCGCAGTACGTAATGTAGTCTATTAATATTAATGCAACTAGACAAATGAATGTAAAAGAGCATAATAACATGAAACTTGTAAAAATGTATTGTTTCAATTATTAAAAATTGATCTTTTCGAACTAAAATAATTTACCGGAATCATAAGGTGTTTTTCAGTAACCATCCTGTTGCGAAACTGATGCATGACACCGCATATCATGCGATAGCTTACAGAAAGAGGGTTCATAATTACTTAGGCACAAGTGAAGGCAGTGCATTATAACTCCACTTATCCGGATTAATTGGTACGGCGAGCCACCCGGATATGCCTTAATTCCGGATAATTGGATTTTTCCTTTCAAAATAGGCTACATTGGCAGTTTGAAGTGGGGGAAAAAAATTACCACAAACGGCTGTTTTTAGGCTACGTATTTATTTACGTACAAATAGAACATTAATACATAATTCCTTATATGTACTTGACAATTGGGGGGAAATTTTAAGCCATAAAAAACGTACAATTGCAGTAGAAAATGTTTAAACGGAAGGGCCAAGCCGATCCGGATAACTGTCGTCCGAATAAGTGGAATTCTACTGTATTTTACAAGTTCTTCGGTCATACGGCTTCGGTATCTTGATTTAATTATCTTCATGTGGGAGCAAGCTACTCCAAAAAGCGACCGCGATCGACAAAAACAGCTGATAGAGATCGACTGTTGTTTGGCCATCTTTCAGGTAATGTGCATCATGTGTCATGTTGTGAACGAGCGGAATTTGCTGCGCCGTTAGTTTGTGCTTGAAAGGGCCGAGCGTTCTGGTGAGGATGTGAGTACTGTCAACATACCAGATGAAACCTGCTAGTAATACGAAATGTGCGCATGCTCAAGATTCGTGTCCAGTGACGTGTTGCTACCACCTATACTGAGTGCATTCGCACAGTACATTCACAGCACGCCACTCGAAATGCTTGATGTTTTAAATCTGTGTGTGCCAATAGAACAGTGTGTTGCTTCCACCAGTCCCATAGCGAGTAGTCCCCCGCACCGCGCCAGACACGCCTACCACCCCGCGGGGATTATCTGGTCTGTGGTCGATAGACTGTTTAAGCCTAAGACGAAGGAAGTAATAGGAGGCTGGAGAAAACTGTATAATGAGGGAACTTCATGAAATTATATGTTCTTCGACAGATATTGGATGATCATATCAGGCAAGATGGGATGGTCGGGGCATTGGCAGACATGGTGGATAATATAAAAATGTACTATCATGAAATGGTATGGAGGATGTGGACTGGATTTATCTGTCTCAGGATAGGAACCAACGGCAGGCTGTTGTGAACACGGTGATGAACCGGCGATTAAGAGGCGGTTAAAAAAGACGAGGAAGCTCTTTAATAGCTGAAGAGCTGTGACCATGTTAGTAGGAACTCTGATCTGTGGAGTCGATTGGCTTGCTTCTTTTTAATTACTCTTTTTCTTTGTGTTTATTGTGGACTCTGCTGAACTCCTGGGCCTGCTTAACCCTTATCCTGCTAACGTGGAGAATATGGTGAGATCCTAATAATGCCAGCAAACGGCAGATGGGATTTAATTCGGCGTTTAAAGGGTTAAAGATTAAGTCTACTGCAATAATGAAACGTTTGTGTTATGTGACCATTTTACAGATATATACTGTTCGTGTTGATCAAAAAGAAATGTGCGGAAAATGCCGTAGGCCGTGACATCACAGGGCTATTATATTTAATGCCGTGACGCCGTCTAGTGACCACTTTGTGTACTAAACGGTTGCCAGGCAACGGAACAGTGATAGTCATAGATCGTTTTTGTACTGTACAATAGGGTCGCTTGCGTGCAGTGGAGAAAACTGGGCAGACTGAAAGGATTTGTATTACACAGGATGCCCCATAAGTTCAAATATGTTTAATTGTTGGTTTCAGCAAGGGAGCTTTGCCACTTGGTGTCGTGATTAGGTTACGGATTGGACGACTGAAGAATCGGGGGTTTTGTTCCCGTCAGGGACAAGAGCTCTTCTGCCAACGTTCCGCCTAACTTCCCATCCAGTAAGACTGTTGTATGGTATTCATATACTGCTTCGGATGGCGGCCGACTCTAATACATTCACAGTGGAGCGTTGTGTTGCCAAGTGACTGGGTCCATGAAAGAATGATGATGAGTGTCAGGGGCTCCTAATGCCCTTTGCTCAAGAGAATGCAGCTGACCTACACAGCGCGATTAGAGTCTCTTTATCACTCGCAACGACGGTCGTGGGAAAACATACAGATCATGTTAAAACACGAATCTTTATCACTGCATGACCTTTCTACTGGTCACCATTTGTTAGGTTTTCCATTTATAACAAGACTAAAGTGAAATTTGTGCACAGCTCTGACCGCACAAAACACCACAGAAAATAATTATGTTATCACAAACACACACACGCACACAAAACGCGACTGAACTTCAGCGCAGTGTATTTTTAACTGGAACAGATGGGTTATTAGTCACAAGCAAAGAACGGCTGGCTATCTTCAGCGCAAACCGCTTTCAAAGTCAACTGCAAAACTCCGCAGTCGCTATCTGTAGCCACGCACTGTGCCCCCCGATGTCTAGTTCTTTCATTTGTTCCTTATACGTCTGACATTGAAAGGGTTGTCGCTGAACAACTGACTGGAGCACATTTAGCCCTTGGCTGTTCTATTCTTCCTTTGTACAGTGCAGTACAGGGAATGTCCGAATTGGCTGCCGCGTTTCGCTGCCATCTGCTTCCAGCGGTTACGGGTAACGGGCGAACTGATGAACAGACATACATGTTTGCATAACGCCCAACTAAATACACTCTATTAAAATTTATTTCCTGCCACACTGAAAACACCACACTTTTATCACCAAGACCCATTAATTTTGTTTAAGGAAGTAATCATTGTTTACTTTGAGTCAAACCAAAAGCGATGTGAGAAAAGTGGATTTTTTAAAACCAGTTGTACCAGTGCGAGTAATTTGCATGTAGAAACGGTAACGTGTTTAATCAACAAACATATGTTTATATACTTGAAACTTTAAATAACTTCGCGATATACAATGTCTGATGTTATCGGTCCATCATATTCCATATCCTATTGCCGTCCATTATTTGCAACAGCGATACTGTCAAATTAAGCGGTCCGGGACCGTGGCACACAGAGCTGACCATGGGAAGAACAGACGATAGTAGATACATTCGAACCCCTTGTATTGTTCATTCCTTGCATTATCGATAACAAATTCACTACACTAAACCAACGAAATGCACAAACTTATTCCTTTTAAACATATATCTAAAGAACATGTTTGTGCATTTTGTTGTTTTAGTGTCCCGAATTAATATTCCGGCACGTTTGTGCGTCTGCATGGGCCGTGATAACTCAGTCGGCATAGCGACTCGCTACGGTCTGGGCGGTCCGGGGGTCGAGTTCCGGTGGAGGCGAGATTTTCCGCATCTGTACAGACCGGCCCTGGAGCCCACCTGGTCGCCTGTACAATGGGTACCGGGTCTTTCCCGGGGGTAAAGCGACCGAGGCATGCCGTTGACCACTTACCCCCATCCAGTGCCGAGGTTAAAGAAAGAGTAGAGCTATACATCTACTTCCCCTCTGGCCCATCGTGGCCTGTTGTAGGGAGAACTTCATGCCTCTGCCCTTGAGCCTTGCTGATGGCAATAGCAAATGCGATTTAATCGGAAATCGTCTTCAGCACATCACCACTGACGAGTATTAACAAACACTTACGTACCACCCTCTGTACACTAAATCACTTACTAGTTACTGCTCCGACGCGTTTCGGTGCCTGTTGACACCATCTTCAGGGAGCCCCATCTAACTATAAATTCTTCGCAATACATCACATACTTATAAGCACTAAATCGTGTGACGTGTTGATAAGAATTACAGTTAGTCGGGCTCCCTGAAAATGGTGTCAGCAGACACCGAAACGCGTCGGAGCAGTAAATAGCAAGTGATTTAGTATACACAGTGTGGTGTATAAGAGTTGTTTAAAAAATGGCGATATGAACACGATGGACGGTACGTAGGACATGAAGATGTCTTCTGCACAGTTTTTAGGGAATAGTAGGGTCTTGCCGTGCTAACGTATGTGAGGGTTGTTAAGAGATCGTAAGCAATGTGGAAATAAGCAAACGTTTGCATGCGACAGTGCTGCCTCAAGCGGAGGCCAAGCGAAATTTGTTAGCTTCCCTTGGCCTCCCCGTGAGGCAGCACTGCCATTTTTAACGTTATCCTTCCTTGTTAAAAAAAAACATTTTGAGGCTCACTTGATGAAAACAGAGAATATTGTCATCAATGCTCAATTATAAGCTTCATAAAAGTTTGTGTCTTGAAAATTTCCTTTCGGTAGTTCGGCAGATCACGTTGTCGCAAACACACCCTACCGTGATGATGATAAGTAGTATGAAAACGTAATCACTGTGTATTTGTCTTATCGGTGCCTAAAAAAAATGATTACTAAAGTACTTCTGTGCTTATTGCTGCCCGATATACGAAAGGACACTCCTTAGTTTGAAGGTTTCCAGGCTTGGCCTAACTTTTCCTTTTGATAATAGCACTAAGATGAAAATGGCTATGATGTATTCGTGAAATGATGCAAACCACCACATATCTTGGCCAGGGATGGGAAGCTAGGCCTCCGCGGCGAGAAGCGGGCAACAAACCCCCCCCCCCACCCAAAACGGAATTACCTTTCTGCCCCACGAAACCCCGATTTACGAAATAGCATTGCTTTTTGGAAGGTTCCCTGGCGTCGTCTGTTTGTGCTTCTGGTAAAAGCATCATGTAGACGAAGATGAGTATGGAGCAGTGGTGGAATGAAACTGACAAAGGAAAACCGAAGTGCTCGGATAAAAATGTCCCAACGCCACACTATCCACAACAAGTTTCACATGGGCTGAACTGGGATCGAATAGAGGCTTCCGCGGTGAGAGGCCGGCGACCAACCGCCTGAGCCACGGCACGGCAGATGCAGTTCGTACCTCACAGAAGACTTGGTGTCTGTTGCAATGACCAGTCTGTACTTAACTGGTAGAGATGCAATTCCTGTGAATTGTGAGAATCGTGAAGCAATCCCATTACAGGCCTGGACAGACCATGATGCTTCCAGGAGGTTAAGGCTTCCAGATTTCAAGACAATAGGCACATGGAGGTGGTAAGGTCAGCCCTACGTACCGGCCGCTTTAACCCCCAGGAATATTCCAGATATTCATATCTGTTAGAGGCCGAGTCAACCCCAGGGCCATAGTGCGGCCGGAAGGAAAAAAAAAACTCCAATGACACCATCGGGAGTCGAACCGGCGACCTCCCGGCTTGTAGCGCAATGCCTCAACGAAGTGCGCCACCGCTTGTCGCCATGAGAATCTTACAAAACGTATTAATACCCTGTGGGAAAGGGGCAGGGTACTGAATGTTAAGTGTGTTGATACGTGTACTTACCACTCTGTTCTGAACGACGACGCTTGCCTGATGCGAATAATGTTCAAGGCGCTGTGAATGTCTTCATGTGTGTGTGAAGACATGCATTTAGTGTTCGTTCACACCTGTTATGTGAACAAGTGGCCTGTTTGTGTTGCTTATCAGTATACGGGCACCAGGAACAAGGAAGAACTCATTCCATTATATCTGAAACAGCTCTCTTCATTAGCGTCGAGTAAGGCATCTGTTCCTTGGCCTTGACGCTGTGTAGTTTGGTAATTTGTGACCACGTTTTGGGAGAAACTTGATGACTCGTTCGTCGGGGTTGAAGATGAATGCGGGTTCGTTCGGAACGTAGGTAAACGTCTAAAAAAAAATTCTACCGTATCCTGTCGCAGGAGATTGAGATTCCATCCACCGGGACTTCGAAATTCATTTAGTTGAGTTTCCTAATGGAATTAAAACACTGTCTCCATTAGTTAATTAATAACATTCGAACAACTTACGTGTGTTTTATTTGCAGAATATAATACACGGTATTAATACAGTCGTGCTCCTCATAACGACGTTTCGGTCAGCGACTGACCGCATCTACAACGGTCGTCCCATAAGATTATATTATATTATAATACCACTGTGTTACAATTGCCTACAGTATTCAGTACAGTAACATGCTGTACAGGTTTGTAGCCTATGAGCAATAGGCTATACCATATATCCTAGATGTGTAGTAGGCTATACTATCTAGGTTTGTGTAAGTACACCCTATGACGTTTGCATAACGACGCGTTTCTCAGAGCGTCTTTAAGCGACACATGACTGTATTAATCACTGCTACCTTGTTCAGGCTGCTGTGTATTTGTTTATCTTTTCTTTATTACGCCAGAAAATGGTCTTGAAATTTGTAACTTGAGATGGTAGGAGATCCCGTGATAGTGACTGCGGATTATTGGTAGAATGGCACTGACAGGCGACAACCGAAGTATCTGTCCTAATGCCACTCTGTACACCGCAGATATCAAATGGACTTTACCTGGGATCGAAACGGGATCTCTGCGATAAGATTCCGGCCACTAACTGCCCAAGGCGTGGCCTGAAGTTCATCTAAGTACAGTAAAACAACACTTATCCATTTGATGGTTACCCGGATCGCCAGTTATCCGGATTGGCTTGGCCCTTCGGCTAAACATTTTCTTACTGTAACTGTACTGCGTCTTTTTGTGGCGTAAAGTTTTCCCCCCCATTGCCAACACATATAAAGTATTATGTATTAATGTTTTATTTTACGTAAATAAATATGTAGCCTAAACCAGCCGTTTGTATAAATTTGTTTCCACTTCAAACTGCCAATGTAGCCTTTTTTTTAAAAAAAAAATCCAATTATCCGGAGTTTCTGCATGTCCGAATGGTTCATCGTCCCAATTAATCCGGATAGGCGGAGTTGTACTGTATCACATAAAATGTAATTTGTACCTGTCAGAGAACATTCAGGTTGTGTTAGAGCGACCAGCCGTTGTGGTGTTGGGGATATAGTGAGTGTTTACTATGAGAATCTTAACAAGACAGGCAGTGCACTGTAACGTAACATTGAGGCGCGTTCGCGTAACCATTTTTTCCGTGCAAAAGCAGTAAGTATTATATATTATATGTGTCTGTCTGTATTCTTGCTTTAGTTATCCGGCATGCACAGCGCATCTTTTCTGCGCAGCGTTATATTGTTACCTGTGGCCTGTCTGGCTCCACCATACTTTTACAAATTACCCCATAAACGGCGAGATTTTCAGAAAAATTTTACTGAATACAAATTGCGTATTTTTGTTTTCTCTGCAACTTTTGTCTGAAACATTTGTCATTCTAAGAAGAATTCAGCGAACATTGTCCTAAATGTACGTAGGTCTTCGTGTATAAAAGTAGCCGTCATTCTTTTTAGATTTTAATGAAACTTGAATTTTTCCCGGCAGATTTTATAAAACCTCTCATATATTAAATGTAATGCAAATCCGTACAATGGGAGGCGCGTTGTTCCATGACAACAGACGTATAGTCGTGGCGAAGGTAGTAGTTGCTTTTCGCGAGTTTGCGAACACGCCTAAAAACGCATAAATACGTTGTGTGAACAAATTAAAAATTCTTGTATGTTATACCAGTTTATGATACTGACTGCGAGGAAACTTCTCGATCGCCCTTTACATATATATATGCACATCACCGGGTTTCGAAGGGTTAAGCCAGCTGCCATTCGGGTGTACTCAGTACTTCCCTGGATTAGTAACGCCTTGGATCTTTGGTGATGTTTCTTAAAAGGAACAATAATTTTAATCAGAATTTAAAGCACGTTCGCACCCAGAATTTTTTATCATTGGGGAAAGTGGGGGGCTGACGTAAAATGGTGGGATATCATCGTGTCTACAAAACCTGTGTTCTTTTAATTTTCTACTTTGGGGTGGGGGTGCTGCCCGGACGACCCCCCCCCCTCCCCCCGTTGGTTGTGCCCGTGATTTAAAGTATGTAGTTATTTGTTTTATAAGTTGTTTGTTAGAGACCGCCTTGTGTTCCGTGTTTGTACCCTGGTGCCGGTACATACGTGCAGCAGTGCCTCGGTTGTTGTGACAGTGAACGGACGGAGCACACAATGCCCACTGTGTCTGCTGGTGGAGGCTTAGTTACCGTCCTGTAGTGTCGAAGCCAGTTTTGAAGCAGTTTTACTAATACGGCGCAGAGTTGTGGTTTTATCCCTCCTTTATCGTTGAGGGCTGTTTGATGTTGCGTTGTGTCCGTGAAAATATATTGACAGACAGGAAATAAATGGCACTGTTGCATGCGGGTTCTCTTTAAATGACTCTCGCACCTTCACCACGTATCAGCTTTCGCTCCGAGAGTCTAGTCACGTTGCTACTTCATTCTCTGCATTGTGTGGAACGGAAGGTACATTAACCATATTTACCAGAGCCCACCATTGGCCCGTGTCTTGAGCCAGATGAATCCAATTACATCCTTTACTGTTTCTTTAGTACACCGCACCGCTGGACGCTGTCCTGGGCCACATGAATCCTTTGTATATCTTCACATTCTGGTGCTTTAAATATCCATTTCTAGTCTCTTTCGAAAAACTGCGAAAAGCAACTGTTACCTTCGTCATGTTGCATGGAACAACTCGGTTCCCACTGGATGGATTTTCATGAAATTTGATATTTGAACATTTTTCGAAAATCAGTCAAATTCAAGTTTCATGAAATCTGACAGGAATAACGAATACTTTACTTGAACACCCACTATACTTTTAGGTAGTGTCTCTCTGAATTCTTCTTAGGATGAGAAGTGTTCGGGGCATAAATTGTAGAGAAATTCAACACACGCATTTTATGGTCAATAACTTTTTTTTTTTCGAAAATCGCGCGCTTTACGAGGTAATGTAGAAAAACATGATACAGTGAGACTGGCCAAAGATGACGATACAGTACTGCGCATGCGCTTTGCATGCTGGGTAATTAATCTACGGACAGACTCACAATATTCAATACCTACTGTTTTTTTTTTCCCCACGGCAACAATGGCTACATGAACGCACCTCGTTGTTAGGTTATACGTACATTTCCTGTCTTGTAATGCATCAATTTTACGGCTTTTTAAGCCATCTCTTGTTTTCGGATGTCCCGACGAGAACTTTGTGTGCATTTTTATTGTTCCTATGCGTGCTACGTTCCCCGCCTATTTCACTATCCCCGATTTGATTATGCTAATAATATCTAGTGAAGTACATGCTGTAAACCTTCGATATCTGTAATTTCTCTTATCCTCCAATCTTTCATCCCTCGCATGACTTAATCTCAGCAATTTTCTCACACACACACTCAGTGTTCTCTCTTTAGGGTAGTCCTAATTTCGCGTGTGTACAGTACAAAACAGTGGGGCACGCGGTGGCACAGTTGGTTGAGGCACTGCGCTGCAGGCCGGATGGTCGCGGTTTCGATTCCCGATAATTTCACTGGAATTTTTCATTGACATAATCCTTCCGGCCGCACTATCGTCCTGGAGACGACACAGCCTCTAATAGAAATGAGTACCAGGCATATTTCCTGGAGGTAAAGACGGCCGGTGCGTAGGGCTGACAACCTTACCACCTTCATGTGCCGATTGTGTTGAGATCTGAGAGCCTCAACCTCCTGGAACCCTCAGGGCCTGTCCAGGGATTGCAGTACCTTTAAAGTGAAATTACATTTTTGTTGTATATTTTGTTCTTAATGATTTAACGGATGGGAAGACTGAAGATTCTGACTTGACTTGTAGCTAGCATTGCCCTAATTTCTTCATTCTGTGGTGTTATGCAGGACCTCGCACCGTGATCCGAAAGATGGAGTAGTATCCACCTTGATGTTCGTGTTAGAAGAGCAGCTGAACGTAATGCTTTTTTTTTGTTCCAAAGCAGCTGTCGACCGACCAGACTGCGTTGTCCTCAGGGCTCCTCCTAATCTGTTGGTCTCACCTGTTGCAGCAAATATGTCGACAGTGACGTTCTGATGCCAGGTGGAATGTTAGAAAGAGTTCCTTATGATATTCGATTTGTGTCTAGCATGTTGCTTGTGAACGCTTGCAAGGGAAACTGATCACCTGGTATACATGAATTTAAAGTGTTTCGGAAAGTGGTACATTATACTTAGGAGCACTTGCTTTGTGATCTCCTCTCCTGAAGGCGCACACTGACCAATTTCCCGAAGCGCCGTGTTTCTGGGACAATAGACAAAGTGGGGGAGCCATTATTCCTATTCCTAAGCACCTGGTTTGAATGAGGTATTTAATAGAAATGGGGGACCGCGGTAGCACAGTGGTTAAGGCGCTGTGCTACAAATTTGAAGGTCGCTTTTTCGATTCCAGATGGTGTCATTGGAATTTTCCATTGACATAATCCTTCCGACCGCACTATGGCCCTGGAGTCGACTCAGCCTCTAACAGAAATGAGTACCAGGAGCATTTCCTGGGGGTAAAAAGCGGCCGGTGCGTAAGGCTGACAACCTTACCACCATCTTAGGCCATTGTCACGTAATCTGGGAACCTTAACTTCCTAGAACCCTCTGGACACGTCGGGCCTGTAATGAGACTGATTTACCTTTATTTTTATTTAATAGAAATGTTGGTTTCTGCTCGGGGCACGCAGTGGCGCAGTTAGTAGAGGCCCTGGGCTGCAAGCCGGGAGGTCGCAGGTTCGATTCCTCTTGGAGTAATTGGGATTATTCTTTGACTTAATCTTCCCGGACGCGCTGTAGCCCTGGGGTCGACTCAACTTCTAATAGAAATGAGTACCAGGTGTGTCTGCTGGGGGGGGGGGGGGTTGAAGGGGGTGGGTACGTTGGGCGGACGCCCTTGCTCCCTTCATTGGCGGATGTTCTACAAATTCTGGGAGTCTTAGCTTTTTG
>Ga0136643_10015195_pt1 | contig 11573 bp, 8 predicted proteins | sample TergutLab28metaG_FD_96883 | JGI IMG/M metagenome (GOLD analysis project Ga0136643, IMG submission 96883) | Labiotermes labralis P1 segment gut microbial communities from Petit-Saut dam, French Guiana - Lab288 P1 (version 3) (version 3) | ecosystem: Host-associated > Arthropoda: Insects >...
CCCCAGCCAAACCGCAAAGTAACACCAACACACATCGAACCAGAGCAATACAACCCATGAAATAACTCAACAAATAAGTCGCAAGCTCCTGAGGATGGATGTACTAACATTCGAAACATGCTGAGCATTATATAATGAAATAATAAAGCAAGTGACATCAAGTTGGTCTCTCTTTATTCAACTATCAATATGATGCACGGTCCAATAAACATAAGATTCTGGGCCTGTATTTTAACATTTAGCACCGACAGCGTAGTTTACATACGTATAGTGACGTCACGTCAGTATGTATCGATTCTGATTGAAATTTTACTAAGCCGTCGTTTAAGATGACAGCGAATGGTGGAAACGACGTAGAGAAACTGAAAATCGGTGTCCTTTAGTTGTGCTATATGAATACATCTGTTGAATTTTCCCCATCATGTAGTAAATAAAAATGTCTATATTCGCTAATGTGCTTGTCGAGAGATCTCCTTCTTGCGATTGTAGACTGTAGACTACAGGGTTGTGTAAAAAAAAAACCAACTTGATGCAAACTTATACTTAGTATAACTGGGGTGCTGATAAGTCCTTAGCCCGAACAGGAAGGAAACAAGCGAATGTTTCTGACAGATTGGCGTGATTTTCCTTCGGCGCCTTGCTTTGCAGGAAAAGAAACTTGATGACAGTTCGCGTCTCGATGTTGTTGAAATTGCGCGCGTCCCTGACATGCTTCCGAGCTTGTTTCCTTCCTGGTCGGGCAATGGACTTACCAGCACCCCGGTATTTCGTCAACCTTTACATGTTTCGGGCGTATCTAGGCCCATCATCAGGAGATACAACCGTGTGTATACAACAGTTGGTACTTACTATTTTTTTTTAGATGATTGTCTGTTGTACTGGATGGAAATCTAAAAAGAATAATAAGTACCAAATTCGTATGCACACGGTTGTACCTCCTGATGATGGGCCTAGATGTGCCCGGAACATGTAGAGGTTGACGAAATATACTAAGAATTCGTTGTGCATAAGTTGGTTTTTCTTTACACGATTATATCGAGATGCGGGTCAACAACAACATAAACTTTAGACTATAGAGAACTGCGTAAACCTACATGTAATGTAGCGAGACATTAAGAATGTTGTGTTATGCGTATCTAACATGTTTGTACGGAAGGAGAGACCTTAAGAGGACAGTAAGGAGCCGACAACATTGGGGGAGCCACGGTGTATTTTTAAAAGTATCGTGTCTTGATGTTCATCTCACCCTCCTTCTTACGTCTAGTCAGCGAGACGGCTGCCGTATTTTCAGGTGGGTCATGTCTACTTCATGATACGCCACAAAAAAAAAAACCCGTTGCTATGCTTTCCTTAAAATAATCCTGTGGAGAAAAACAAACAGTGCACGATCAAAGGACTTTTCTTCTGAATTGTGACACCTATGCTGTGAATTAATGTTTTTCGTTCCCATAGTTTTGCCGAACTTATTCTTTGTGTGTGTTGTTACGTGTGCGATCTTAGCTGACACGTGTGTTGTCTCTAATGGCTTTCGTATGAGCTATCTTACGTGCAACTCTCACTGCACAATGCTACTTCGTCACTTTTTGAGGCGCGTTCGTAAAATTGGGAAAAGCGGCTGTTATCTGTCTGTCCGTCCGTCCGTTCGTCCTTCCGTTCTTCCTTCCGAATGGAACAACTCGGCTCCTACTGGATGGATTTTCCGTGAATATAAGATTTGAGTGCTTTTCGAAAATCTGTCGATAAAGATTTAAGTTTCATTAAAATCCGACAAGAATAATGGGTAATTTACACGAAGACGTATGTACAGTAGAACTCAATTTCTCCGGATTAATTGAACGGCGAGGCATTCGTATATGCAAAAAAAAAATTCCGGATATTTGGATTTTTTTTTAAATGGGCTACGTTGGCAGTCTGAAGTTGAAACACTTTTCTACAAACGGCTATTTTAGGCTACATATTTATTTACTTACAAATAAAACATTAATACATATTTATGTACATGTGTATTATATGTATTTGACAAATGGGGGGGGGGGATGTAAGCCATTAAACATGTTGTAAAATTACAGAAAGGCATTGTTTACCCGAAGGGCCAAGGTGATCCATATAATTGGCGAGCCGGATAACGAGCTTCCGGATAAGTAGAGATCTGCTGTACATGTATGAAATTATCTCACTGAATTCTTCTTGCAATGGAAACTTACACTCCTGTCTTATGAACTGTTTTAAAATTGAAGATGCATTGACCGGCTTTACGAAAATCGGCGTTAGGACCTCCTTGGGTATCACTAGCCATCACGTAAAGCAAGAGGAGACGCAATTCCTCACATTGCTGTCTTGTTGTGCTTGTCTCTTGACAATGGACAAAAAGAATACGTTTGCTAGTTTGTAAAAATAAACGTCAGCTGGAATGGGAAATAAATGAGAAAACGGAAACGTGCTCTCTTCTTAACGATGTGGCAAAAGGTTGACAATTCTTTCGTTTCTATTTTTTTTTTGTAGGAATAATTTAACAAGATGTTTTAGTCTTAAGTTGAGGCATCCCCGTTGTGTATGTAACAATAAGTTAAGGATAATGTAGGTTGAACACAACTAGTTTATTAGCTGGGTGTTAATGAAACAACATGTTTCGGCCTACTCGGAGACCATCATCAGGTTTACAATGTTGCCTCTAAGAGTCAAATAATGATGATAATGATAATGATAATAATAATAATAATAATTATTATTATTATTATTCGTTGACACTGCGGTAGGAAAGGAAGCTGAGGGTGTTTGAGAACATGGTGTTGAGGAGAATATTTGGATCTAGGAGGGACGAGGTAACGGGGGAATGGAGTAGATTGCATAACGAAGAGATAAATGATTTCTACTGCTCACCCAATATTGTGCGGGTGATAAAATCGAGAAGAATGAGATGGGCTGGGCATGTGGCGCGTATGGGTGGGAGAGGGGGGTGTATAGGGTCTTGATGGTGAAACCGGAGGGGAAGGAGACCACTGGGGAGACCTAGGCGTAGATGGGTGGATAATATTAGGATGGATCTCCAGGAGGTGGGATGTGGGTATATGGACTGGATTGGGCTGGCCTAGCATAGAGATAGGGGGCGGACGCTTGTGAGTGCGGTAATGAACCTTCGGGTTCCGTAAAATGCAGGGAATTACTTGACTAGCTGCAAACCAGTTAGCTTCTCAATAATGACTCTGCAACATGGAGTAAGTAAGTAAGTAAGTGTTCAGGGCGAGTCTGTTAATACAGGTTACAGAACTTACCAAGATAAATATTTTGTATTTTATTTTTTTATTTTTATGTGTGTACCGTGCATCTTGTGTATAGTTTTTATGTCAACCAACAATGCAAAATATATATTTTTTTGTTTAAAAATATTTATATCATAATCACTCCTACATGTTTCGATACATTTGTATCATCCTCAGGGAGTATTGAAAATCATATAGACTACATTTTATTAACAACAACCACGTAATTTTTTAATTTGATAGTTTTTAATGAAACTTTAATAATCTATAAACTACGTAACTTTAGCGATGTACAACTTTGGAACTCCCTGAGGATGATAAAAATGTATCGAAACATGTAGGAATGACTATAATATGAATATTATTAAAATAAATAATATTGTGCATTTTTTGTTTGAAATAAAAACAATATTTTGTGTTATTATGGAATTATAATTAATTCTGTTCACTTTGTTAATCCGGTTTCCTTATCTGTGTGGTTTGTCTGTAATATTTGAATCATTTGACAGCTTATCATGATAAATCATATGACATATTTGCAGCCAGAGTCTGCTACACTTTTGTGATTTTTAATTTTCTGCCTTCCAAAATACGCACTGATTAACCACAATGCCAATCATCGTCATGAGCTCTGAACGAGTAGGCGTAATGCATGTTCATTAACCTTCAGCCATCGTTCCTTCGAGCGTCCGATATATCTCCTTCCTGTAGGTTTATCCTGCATTACCTGTTTGGGTTGAAACATTATGCTGTCTGTTATACATAGATTTAACTTATATAGACTATCAAGTTATATATACAATTATGTATTTAATTTGTAACAGTGTTATTCCACCGGTATTAGTTTTATTTGTATATTTTATCGTCGTATGTTTATGCAAAGATTGCGTCACATACGTAAGTAATGATTTCACATTTTGTCTCTGGCATAGTGTCAGCGCGCCGCTGTGTAAGAATCGGCGGTGATGAAACCTATCCGTCATGTGGCCGGGTTGCTCTGATATTCTTGTAATTGGACTTGTTCATCATGCCGGCCTTGTTGGCGGCTTTCGGAGTCAACTGCCGGAGCAGATGTCCCTGATATGAATGTAGGTCATACCACATCGCACGGAGTGCAGACACACTCACTCACACACACACACACACACACACACACAAACACACACGCGCATGCACACACACACACGCACACACGCAGACATACACGCACGCACGCGCACACACACACACACAGGGATTGATAATTACGTCATCATCATAAACATCAAGGATTGGACCCTTTGATCCGTTCCGTCTCAAGAGTTACAGCTGCTCGCGTCAACGTTTCTTCGGTCTTCCAATTGTTCTCCTTCCTTGTGGTCTGTAGTGGTATGATTTGAATGGGATTCGGTTTTGTGGCATTCTTTGCAAGTGTAGAAGCTAGTTCCGTATGGATTCATCTCTCTTGTCTAGCATGTCTGTAATCCGTAGTTCGCGACGTATGTAGTCATTTGTTTTGTGGTCATAAAGGGTGTAGCCTGCCAGAGGTCTCAGTAACTTCATTTCTGCCGCTTCAATTCTTCGTCTTTGTAAGGCAGTTAGAGTCCGGTTTTCTAACCCGTATAAAAATGTAGGTAAAACTAGTGTGTTGTATATTTTCAAAATTGTTTCCGTTCTCACTTTCTTAAAAATAGTTCTCTTAATAGTACCTATTAATTGTAAAAAATTTTCTAATTTAAATTCTACATCATTGGAAAATTGGTAAGGTATACTGCAACCTAGATAAGTAAATTGGCTAACTTGTTCTGGTGTTTCATCATTTGTAATAATTTTTGTTCTTAGGTGATCTGTCCTGACGAAACCAAATACTTTCGTCTTTTTTGCAGCAATTTCGAAATTATATTCTTTAGATATTTTACATAATAAATAAATTACGTATGACAACATTTTGTCGCATCTCTGTCTCTCTCTCTCTCTCTTTTGCTTTTCTTTTAGTGCCCCCCCCCTTTAACAGAGACATATTTAAGCAGACACAAATATGAGTAGGCTAACTAATATTCCAAATTTGGAACATACAACTTTGAAACATATTTATGTAACGAAAATTGGGAGTATCACAACGATGTTACTGAAGTTTCAAATCTCTTGGAATGTGACGTTATGTAGTTCCGAAACGTCACTAACTCTTCACCCAACGACTTAGCATAAACCCAACAAGACTTGAGCATCCCAATAATTTACTTTACATGCTATTAACCCTATATATGCTACGCAAGAAATATGGTTAAGTAGGAGCACTAAGGTTCTTACTCGACCCGCGAATATGAAGGCTGTACGTTCCTTCGAAACGTCGCTGTACGATAATCCCCGTGACGCGGTGTGATTTCTCAGGAGACCGAAGCTGTCAGACCGCTGCTCAAACCTCAAAACTTGTATTTTTGCAGTTGTCCTTCATATCTGCAGTCCATCTCCATTCGCAACTTGAGGATGCTCTATTTACTTGGTGACATGTGTCTAACAAGATATGATGGACGTACTAATTCCGTGAAAGATTAGTTCTTGAGAAACTAACGGCCGTTCTTTTTTGTATAATAAAAAAAAAATAACGGTCGTTCGCTCAGGAAATTCCCCGCCTTTTGTGATAACCTCGTTATCTTTACAGTCTCCACAACAGCTACACTGAAATTGCAGGAACTCATTAATATCTGTATGATGTTGGGATGATGAACGCTTTCGTATTCTTTCGAATTCTTTTTTTTTCATATCTGGCAGTGTGTGAATTGTGTCAATACACTTGGTAGCCTAGTAAAATTCAGGCTTGATGTATAGTAAACATGTTTCCTGCGCCCCTTGAGGTACTGGGAGTCATGAAGTCAGTCGCAGTTTATCTAAGAACCTGAGTACCTCGCGCTTGCCTGCGCTGCTGAAATTACATAGGAACGTCAGTGAACTTGGGAGAACGCGTGTCCTGAATCGTCGTACTAGGAGGCAAAAAGACAAGTGTCGTCTGAGTATATAAGTAGGCGGTTTTGGCTCGGTACCTACCTTGTCTGGCCGCGGATCTGAAGGTTGAGGACCGAAATGTCTCAGAGGTGGGACACTGGTTCCACTACAAAACAGAATAGACCCTGAAGGTGATGATGAACCATAAAACAATTGCTTATAATGTTTTAGGCGTTCCATAAATGGAAAATCTGTTAAATTGCAGTACATCTGGTGGATCTTGTGAGTACAAGTGAACTAAGAAGTAGATGCAATTAAGCTGAGGAATCAGTGTCACTTAATAAGCCTCATGTTGATAGTCGTACTAATTAATCACGTGGGGCCACGTGGTCAAGAGGTTTTGTGCTATCGAACTTGAAGCAAATTACCTTTTTTCACAAAAGACTACCATTCAGTTATTTCACGTGCCATTTTATTCGAATTTACTTGCCTACAATCAGTGTCCAGAAGATCAGTTTTAGTATTGCTATTCCCAAGTACACAATTCAGGTGTACTCGTGTTTCTTTTATACCGATATCCAATTAAGCTGATTTGTTTCTGCACTTTTCGATTTTTTCGTTTTTCAAACGAATAAGACAACGTTTGGGAAACAGTATCTTATCTCATCCTCAGGCGAAAGTTTGGATAGCCACCTACTGACTTTGGTTTGAAAGAAGGAGCTGTTCTCAATAATTGGACGTTTTGTGTTTTGCTAAGCACAGACCAAAGTACAGACCAAGCATTCTTCCTTACAATATACACTGTCAGAACCGTTCAGATTTGTATGTGGTAGGGCGTACTGTAGTGCTTAGTTCAATATTACCCTAGGTATGTACTCTGCTTACCCCATCTCCGTACTTCGCATGGCGTGAAGAATTTACGTTAAAATATATGTAATAGATGTAACCCTGGATGGTGAATGTTGATGTGCGTGTTCCGTTTATTTGATTCCGCATGGTATGGCTGCTTGATAATTTACCGATATCGATGATCAGTATTCATCTTCACGTGTCCTACAGGGGTGCGTTTCTTGAAATTATGATTGCATGTTTTGGCGCGTCGTAATTTATGTTTAGTGCAATGTATATGCAGGCTTCTGTTAGACACATTGGTGGTAGACTTGGTGGTGGTAGTACTGACATTGACTCTTTACTGTGGTCCTGATCAAAAGACCAAATGGAAGACCTAAAACACGTTGGGAAGATGACGTCTTGGAAGACATAAAGAGCATGAACGTACGCAATTGGAAGAAAGTAGTACAGAATAGAGACAGTTGGAAGAAAGTAGTTGAGCAAGCCAGAATCTTATACAGATTGTAGCGCTTTATAAGAAGAAGAAGGGGAAGAAGAAGAAGAAGAAGAAGAAGGAGGAGGAGAAGTAGAATGAGAAGAAGAAGAAGAAAAAGGAGAAGGAGGAGAAGAAGAAGAATGAGAAGAAGAAGAAGAAGAAGAAGAGGAAGCAGATGAAGAAGCAGATGAAGAAGAAGAAGAAGACTGTGGTCCTACCTTCAGGTTCTAACATTCAGGGCTAAATGTAAGTGTAATGGAATTTAGGAATGTAGCCACGTAGCCTTCCGCGCGCGGTGCGTACACAAACGCGCTTGGACACTGACACATACACACACACACACACACACACCAGCTGGCAGCGGAATTAATATCCGGATTTATTTAATAAGAACGAGCGTCCAGTATAAATAAAAGCGAATTGCCAAGCACTGTCGTGTTTTCTTCAGTCTGTCCAGTCAAATTCATTGACAGCCCCTTGATATAGACTAAGAATGCTTCCTTTCACATTGTTACCGATTCATCATCGGAAAATACCCTAAAATCAGAGGACCCGATTCTTCAGGGATGTTACGCCCTGTCATTGGACCGTTTGACGCTAAAGATAACAGCACCACCATCCTTCTGACGTCGGAAAGCTACATGCCCACATTCACAGCGTCACATATACAGCAAAATCTCTGTGGGAACCTGAAATCAGTCTGTAGCTGGATACTTAATTTGCAATACTGAAAATGCCCCGAACAAAAATGTTGTGTTAGTTTGCTCTAGTCTTCTTGTTGTGGAAAGAAGACAGTGTGGCCTTTCTGCGAACTCTTTGCGTTTCACAAGTTGTACACCCCTGTTTAAAGTTACCGAATAGTATGGCAGTCAGTGGCGTGAATGCGCCACTGTTAGCGTCTAGTAATCTGACTGCTTGTAGCCATGCTGTCTGGTCTTGGAATCTTCTTTTGAACAGTTAAAGGCTGGTTAGTTATTGCATGCCGGCCTTAAGCGGTATTTCTCTCCCCTCCCACTGACCTCCCTTTCTTAACCTTCCCCCCACACTCCCCGCATTGCCCCATTTCCCCCCTCTTACTACATTACAACTTACTCTAGCCTACTCCATCTAAAGCCGACTTGGATGCTTAGCTTTTCATTTCTCGATCAGTGTACAATAGTACAAAAAATCTAGTGTAATATTCCCCAGAGAAGGGGCTTATAGTTCAGGTACACTTAAGACTAAATAAAAATGGAAACTTACATCTGCTTTGTGTTTTCTTTTACTGTCAACGGTGCTCTGCTAAAAAGATCAATATGAAAGTGGATTTACACCGAACTCGTATGACAGTAATTATTTCGTTCGTGTAATGAAACCGTGACATAAAATGTCCCGAAAGAGACATTTGCCTACCGACGATATCTTTATTAGGCTTAGGATTATATGCATTTTGCATATTGTTTATGTAAAATAGAAATACATTTAAACTTAGGGCCATACTTCAAATATAGAAGTAGGCTTCATTATTTATAGGAATGGCCCGAAAAGAAAGTGTAAATGTGTTTTTTATACAAATACAAGATGCAAAATGCATGTAATCCTAAGCCTGATTATCATTATTGTTATTATTTTATATTTTATTATATTTTTTCATCAGATGTTACACCGTTTAACCTAATTTGGAAGTGAAATTTTAACAAAGTAATTCCAAATCTTGTCAACGTTTATTCTTGAAGGTTGCGCATTTTGGGAACACTGTGGCATGTTCCGAGCTGAAGATGCCTTCCTTGCAAATTTAGTAGGTTTTGGATCTTGTTCGCCCACTTCGACATCACGCCTTTCACTGACGGAACTATGGCTACTTTTAACGCCTGTTCCATGTGGGATTACTGTGTAACGTTATATGCTAATTTGATATACATGGTAGCTTCAAAATATTCCCGGAAACACTTTATTTCTGAGAAATACAAAACAGCTCAATCATTTATGCTATACTTCCTTCAAAATGGTGCCCATGTGCAACTATGCACTAGTACCAGCGAATGCACGGGTGATGGAAATATCACTGGAAACCATTTTGTGGAAGTCTTTTCAGCTCTTCCAGCACATTCTTAATTACGTCATTAGCATCACAGAAGCTCCAGCCCTTCAAAGCTGATTTCAGTCGAGGGAACAGGTGCAGTCCGGTATGCTAGAACGAACGTAATTGGTTCTAGAACTTCGTTATAGCATCTGTTCGTTCTAGCATACATTGAAATATATGTATTTAGGAGTAATCCGTTCCAGGCCTACAGCCTAGGGCATAGTTACCATCCAACGCAACCATTTAAACAGGAAAAATGTAATACAAACTCAAAAATATAAGTGTAAAAATGATGTAAAATTAAATTATTTAACTTTGTACACTGTGCAAATAAGCAGGTAACTGAACTAAACTGATAACTGAACCTTAAAACGATAAAAAAAAAGATGATAACTGACGCTCTAATCAAAGCGGGAAGGCCCGACACGTCATGCGCACGCGCGTGCTACTTCGGCCGATAGTATTCCTCTGCGTTCGTTGTAGCATCCTGATTTTATTGATAAGAACTTTTCGTTGTAGCATACCCCACTGCAAAAATCAGCTAGAGCCAGGTCAGGAGAGTATGATGGATGCTCCGGTGTTGTCACATTGTTCTTTGCTAAGAAATCCTTGACCAAAACCGACCGGTGTGCTGGAGCATTATCGTTTAGGAGTAACCAACTTTTGGTTCTACATTTTTCGGGGCGTTTCCTTCTGACCGCATGCCTAAGGTGACGAAGGATGTCAAGGTACGTTTTTTAATTCACAGTAGCAGTTCCTGTAAGTTATACGGGGAACGTTTTGAAGCTACTACGTATTTTTGGATTTTATTGCTGTGTGCCATTTCATTAAGCGTGGTTGAGGGGCGGCTGTGTTTATTAAATATGTAATTTTACTAAGCGTGATTGCAGGCTTCCGCCGCGATGTAGATTAAATCTGCACTCTTCTGGGATATTACGCAGCGCAGAATGGTAATTCGGTGGCGACGTTTCAGGACAACCTGTCGTTTCCATTCTTCTTGGATTTCTTGAAACACGAAGATGGGACCGATAGGTTGTCCCGAAACGTCGGTACGGAATTGGCATTCTACGCTTCGTAAGATCAGAGAAGAGCACAGATCTCATATAATTGTACTGTTTTCAGCTAATATAATATCACGCGTCTTGTGTTGTATTTATTTATTTTATCATTTGTCACTATTCGGTCTCAGTAAATTTTGCACTTCTCATTTTGACGTTTCTGGTGTATACTCATATTATGGGAGTGAAATTCTTTTAACTGTTTTTCAACAAGATGTCCTAATTAAATTTATTATAATCTATATTATCGTGTCTGCCGGTCCCGGTGGCCGCGCGGTCTAAGGCAGAGGTGTGCGGCCGCTCGCCTGCTGAGATTGTGGGTTCGAATCCCACCGGGGGCATTGAAGTTTTTCTGTTGTGAGTGTTGTGTGTTGTCAGGTAGAAGTCTCTGCAACGGGCTGATCACTCGTCCAGAGGAGTCCTATCGACTGTGGTGCGTCGTTTTGTGTGATCTAGAAACATCAAAGAATGAGGAGGCCCTGCCCCACTGTTGCGCCAAAACAAACAAACAAAACAGTATTATCATGTCTACTTCTATGTTATATAGAACCCAAAATCTTACAACCGCAAGTAAAATTACACATGGTTTTCTTACAAGATTTACATTTTACGAATACGTGTATTGTAACCGGTAGGTAATTAGGAACGCGTTTCTAATAATTTCATATACAACGACCTGATTGTGCATAGATGTCAAAAAAGCCTCCTCTTCCGGATATAGTCTCCATGTTTGGGTCGACGTTTGACTCAGCTTTGTTAACTTCGGGTGTTGTTTTTAATTTTAAACATCACTTTGGAGTCATAAGGTTTGAGATGATAGCATTAACCTTTTGGCGCCGGAATTATTTTTTTAATTTTAGCACACTCTGTATATAAAATGTGAATAATACAGGAACCAAATATGTTAGAATTATGAAACAAACTGCATTTTGAAGAGAAAAAAA
>Ga0136643_10015197_pt1 | contig 11571 bp, 7 predicted proteins | sample TergutLab28metaG_FD_96883 | JGI IMG/M metagenome (GOLD analysis project Ga0136643, IMG submission 96883) | Labiotermes labralis P1 segment gut microbial communities from Petit-Saut dam, French Guiana - Lab288 P1 (version 3) (version 3) | ecosystem: Host-associated > Arthropoda: Insects >...
AAGAGGGGGGGGGGGGGGGGGGGGGGGGGGGGGGGGGAAGGGGGGGGGGGACTGGTTACAGCACGACTGTTGACTAACTGTTCAAACACTACGCAATATACACACTAACGCCAAAGAAAATATCACAAGGACACGTGCAAAACGAAAGGCGGGCTACTTTTTCGTGGCCCATTCTGTAGAAGACAAGAAGAATTGAATTAAAGCATTAATTTGAAAAATGCATTTTTTTGGTTAACATTACGTACATGTAGTGCACAGTTTGTCAATCAGGTACCGAACTTCACAATTTGTTAATAAGAGTCAAGGCAGACTTACTAAGTCCTGCTGAGTCAGTTATAACGGTCCTAACGGCGGTACTCTACCAGTGTGTCTATTTGTTATCTGGAGTTTATCATTTGTTGGTACTCTTGAAAGAATGTAACACTTTGGGAAGCGGAGGTTCCCATTTGTACATGGTTAACCAACAAACGAAAGTTTAATAAACATGTTCAGTCACGTATTATTAATCACCGACATGTTTTTAGGTACGCATTTTTTTGTTTATCCTATAAATATCAAATATTCTTCAATGCACGAATGTGCATTGAAGAATGTTCCCTTTCTCAGGTAACAGGATAAGTCCAATAGACACAGACGTTCTGAACCACTTGTCACTGGGCCATTAGAACAGTCACTTCCTTATCAAGCTTCTTTCCTAGGCGTACCACGAAGAAAATATCCATGCTAGCCACCGGATACTGAAAATATTAAAATAACATGCTGTTTGTACTTTTCTAGTTTATCTTTATAAATAATTCATAAATATTTTTCTCTTCGTTTAAATACATTTAGACCTAAATAATTTTCGTTATACGATAAATGTCTTTAAAATTTAAACATACTTACTTATTTATTCCATGGTGCAGAGTCCTTCTTGAGAAGCTAACTGGTTTGCAGCTAGTCAAGAAATAAAAATTTTAACATAAAAAAGGGATATCGGAAATAATTTCGTGCACCACCAGATGGCCCTCTGCGTAATGCCGCAACATCACTGGTATGTTTACCACCGACTGAAGGGCACTTTCCTTTTATATCATTCCAAAAGTATCGGTTCCAGAGAAAGAGCTGTTCTGAATCACTTGTCAGCGGTCAAATCCAAAAGAAGCACAATGTTTCGGAAAATCCATATATGTAAGAAAAAAATGTATGGCGGGACCCACAAAAATAAAGTTAAGGCCAGAGTTATTACACAATTTTGAATATGGGACTTCCTGAAAATGAAGGAGGAAGGCAAATCTAGAACCATCTATTCTACACAATTTGTAATTTTTGGTACGTACATGATTTTTCAAAAGATCCGGAGTTTCGTAATCGGCAGAGTGACGAGGCAACGGGCTGGACGGTCCCGGGTTTCGAATCCCAGTACGGGCAAAACAGTTTCCTTTCTCGAAAAGTACAGACCGGCTCTGGGGCCCACCCAGCCTCCTATTCCATAGGTACCGTTGTTCCTTTCCAGGAGGTAAATTGGCCGGGGCTTGAAGTGAACCACTCACCTCCGTATTGTGCCGAGGTTAAGAATGAGTGGAGCTAAACCTCTACTCCCTTACCTTACCTTACCTCAAGCGATATTTTCAACACTCAGAAGTAAATGAAGACGTACACTACACACAACAAAAAGAAATCCTAGATTGTTTTTGCACGACATTCGCAAATCCGCTGGAAGGTACACTTGCTCCTTGCCTGTTCATTGCAAATGCGTCAAGACATCAGCGCGCCAGGTTCTCAACTTGTGGTCTGCCACTTTCCCCCTTTTTTCACTCGACTTCGCGGATAAAGTATGTATTTTATGTCACATCTGTCTGCATTCAAAAAGTAGAAATTACTACTTCATGCAAGTAACAACCCCATAGGACTTTTCGAAATTTGAGGAAAGAAACTGCCCCGAAAACCCCGAGGTTTCTTTCATTAGGATGACTGCTGTAGGATGGACAAATGGATTTCGACTCCCGGCAGAAGATGAGATCGATTTTCCGGGGTCCCTCTGGCCACCTGCCCAACGCAAATCCTTACAAACGTGAAACAGACATCTCATCTAAGAACGCTCTGAACTTTATCGGCAGTGGCTGCCTAGCAACACATGTACTTGTTCAGGCAGCATACTGATTCAAATATACATTATGTGTGTGCTTGTGGTATAGTCTGGTGTTTGTTACAAAAGCCAGAGTTCGCTTGCAAATATGAATTTGAGTCAACACGAAAATTGATTTTGAGAGTCTAGACTCTAAACCTAAAAAGTACGCACAAACGCTGACTTAAATCCATCGTCGCAAAATATTTAACTGTAATAGGGGTTTCTCAACTTACGGGTCGCGACTCAAACTTGGGTAGCGAAGCTATTCTGAGTGGATCAAGTAACACTGAGTTGCATGCTGATTTTACGATACATACGTATATTTTCATTCCATTAAATAATTAAAAAGTCCAATCCATTATGTCGTTTCATGTCTTTTATTTCAAATATAGCTTTATTTATGACCCCTGTGCTCGCGAGACAAAGCCATTGGCCTAATCTGGGTCGCGGCTCGAAAAGGTTGAGTAGCGTTGAACGCTAACACGACTGTCTTCTCTAACAGCACGCAGCATTCCCTCTTCAAAATTAAGTGATATACACCGCAGTATGAACTTAGTTCGTGTCCTTAGCGATGATTACACTGGCATAACTACGAGTTGAGTAACTGAGGAATCGGGTTTAGAATCCAGCAAAGCGGCCGAGGCATGAAGCTGCTCACTCATCTCCAACTAGTACCTAGGTCAAGAATGAGACGTGTTAGATCTCCACTACCTCTCACACCTTTATTGTTTACACAGAACCGCTATTTTGCACCTTCTACCGTACACAGACACATCGTGCAGACCTAGGCGCGGACGGGTGGACGGCATATGTAAAATAAAATAAAAATCTTAGGAAAAAGAAGGTAAAGAATAAGTGCTCAACAGAGGGTTCAGAGGTGGACTTTTGTGTAGACGTTAATGACACTTTGGTTTCCATAGGAAGGGGAATCTTGCATCTAGCTCAGCGAGTACTGACTTTTCATGAAGGATTCTGCTTATGAAGTGGGATTTATACGCAGCCATTAGCGACAACAATGGTGATAGCTCAGTCAGTATAGTGACTAGACTACGGACAGGATGGCAGAAGAATCGAGGTTCGATTCCCAGCACAGAAAGAGATTTCTCTTCTCTTCGAAGTATTGTGAGCGGCTCTGGGGTCCATCTGGCCCCGTAACCAACGAGTACCAGGGATCCTTTCCCAAGCGGTAAGACGGACGCGACATGAGTCTGGTCACTCACCTCCATCTGGTGCGAAATCTGAGAATGCGTGGATACATATATCCACTAAATTAAGACAGGGGGGGAGGGGGAGAAATTTACTTTACTTTGACCAGATCCCACAATACACAAGAGGGATACAGTTTTTTTTTATTCAAAATAAAAATGGCCACCTTCAACACACTTTACCCAAGGGGAGCGGAAACGCTAAGTATCAATAATACGACTTTTATTTCCCTCTTATTTTTTTGTACGTTGAATTTTGACGTGAACGTCAATAAATGATCCGCTGCGATGGGTCATCCTTACAAGTCATGATGACCATTCAGATGTGTCAGTCAGTGTGTCTGCCCAGCGACAGTTTAGAGACGAATAGCGTCAAAAACACGCACAATAGCTGGCGAGTGACAAAGCATTAAAGTTCTGAGTTGGCCTGATCCTTCAGGGGTGACCATAGCGAAGAAACAGCGGAAAGACCGTGTCCAAGTGCGTGTTAACATACTTCCGAAACTCCTGAATGGACTCCTGTTAAAGTTTAAACCGCCTTTCACTCTGATTAATATCTGTCGTGCACTAGTTTAGTCGTTAGGCTACATTAAAGGAAGATTAAATCGAGGTTTATTAGCTTCCTCAAGAATGGCAGATCGCTAGTAGACTGTTTTACAATATATATAAAGATGATTGAAATCTATAACTTTCAATTCAAACATTTTCCGAGATGCAAAATGTTTCATTCTCTTAAAACGTGTTAAAATTAATCAAGGTTACAGTCTTACAAGACATAACGCCGTGTAGTTTGGTACACAGCTATTTGCGTCTTCGATTAAACTACTGCTTCAATCTTCACGGTATTTCCATCTAGGCTGATTAACTGCGTGAGTTACAGGACAGTGAAGATGGATATAATTGATGGATATTACTATGAACTTGGAAACACGCAGCTTCGTCGTATTTTAACCTTTTGGCTCCGGAATTATTTTTTTAATTTTAGCACACCCTGTATATAAAATGTGAATAATACAGGAACCAAATACTTTAGAATTATGAAACAACCTGCAATTTGAAGAGAATAAAACGGAGATTATATACCATGTTTAACATATTCAGTACCTATATTTGTTGAATAAATATATGAAATGCAACTTTAGAGGTTAGCGGTGCGGTACGACCACTATAGTTGATATTAGGCGTCAAAAGGTTAAGGTACTATCCATACTTTTGACTTGCGAAAACGAGCAAAACAGAAAATAACTACAGACACAACAAACAGTAATTTCCTGAGTCCAAAGCGAGTGTCTTGTGATTGCAAATCTGAAACTAATAAACATATAAGCAACAGGTGGCCATTTCCTTGGGGACCTCTTGTCAAAATTTGTAGGTCAGTATGCTTTTCTTATTTCGCCCTTACTCCTTCCTAGATCTGAGTTTCTGAAGGCAGCGACTACAAAGATGTTACTATCTTCTGATATTTGACGTCAAGTAGTTTAGTTTATATGCATACTAACTTATTGAGTAAATTTCTGCATCCAACGTCAGGGGATAAAAACGGAAGTTCTTCCAAATCCATGGGTAAAATTATATCGGAATAAACGGCGCGAAATTTCATACAATTGTTGTTAGAATTAGGTCTATTTCTTGTCTGACTTTTCTCCAATATTTCACCTTGCCTTTCAGCTAAGTCCCTCACACATTATATGAGTTTGCACCCCTGAACCAATTCATGTGTTGTGCATACGCACAGCAATAAGGCGTCCAGCAGCTAATGGAGTGCTCCTCGGTAGCATAGCGAAGCACTCATTGTCCAAAAGTAGAGAACATCAGTTTTGTCTCGATCGGGACAGTTTTACAGCAGTCATGATGGCTTTGTGCCTTGCTGCCAAGAGACGCATTTATCACGATCTTCTGCACTTGACTCTTCTCACACGAACAAAAATGATCTTACACAAAGGGCACAAGCAGAGGGTCTCCACCCCCCACACATGTCGTAATTTCGGTATAAACATTTTCCTGCACATTACTGCTACGTAAGTTCCCCGTCGTATTCCTTCTTCATTAAATTTCCCAAAAATGATCTAGTATTCGCTAATGATCTTCTATACGATATTTTCCCTTGTCTTAACTTGGGTGCAAATATTCTACACAGCAACGTTTTTGAACCTCCCTCAAAACGAAGACCATGTTTCACACTCATACAAAGGAACACCTGCAGGTGTAGTATTATATACCTTAACCCCTTGTGATTACAGATAGGACACCACAAGGCTGACGTGTGGAGTAAAGATACATTGCTGTGTTGCGCACGCGCACAAAGCCACCAAGTCGTGTACCTCATAGACGACCGAAAAGCGCAACTGCACGAGTTGTGTAGATGACATACCTGCTTAACGCGGGTGATTTAACCCCGAGGAGGAAGCCACTGATATTCACTTGGCAGGATGCTGGATTGGTCCCAGACCGACCGGGATTTATTGGAGAAGAAAATGTTCTCTTCTCCGTCCGAAAGTCTCACCCCGTCACTTAGCCAGCAAATAGTAACTTTACCGAATGAGCCGCCTAGTCTCATCCTCTACGACTCAAAGACCCAATAAAAATTCAAATATATAAAACACAAAGACTCATTTGCTACTGTCCCGAACTCTAGTGGCACAAGGCCTGTTACGTAGCTGTCATACATAGGTAACGTATATTTGTGTTGGAGAAATAAGTTCAATTTAACTCAAAAGCTCGCATGCACAGTGGTGCGTAACTAGACATACAGTGTAATTCTCAATTATTACACCAACCACTGCACATATTTAAAATTTATAAAATTTACACATTAAAAATGCTCGGACATGTTTCGGTCCTAAGACCATAATCAGGGACCTATATATTCCTTGCTAAAGTCACATTAGAAATAGTCACAGGTTAATTTCGTTCTACAAGTTGGGTGTTGTGGCAGCATGCTGTGTTGTGTAATGTTATGTTGCGAAGAGTGCCCTGCTACGGATGTGCATTCTGTGCTTCGCTGGGTGATGCGCAACGAAGCACAGAATGCACATCCGTAGCAGGGCACTCTTCGCAACATAACATTACACAACACGGCATTCTGCCGTAGCACAGTGCTTAAGGAGCTGTGCTACAAATCGGTAGGTCGCTGGTTCGATCCCAGGTGGTGTCAGTGGATTTTTCATTGACATAAAATCCTTCCGATTGCACTATGGCCCTGGGGTCGACTCAGCCTCTAACAGAAATGAGTACCAGGAGTATTTCCTGGGGTAAAGGCGGCCGGTGCGTAAGGCTGACAACCTTACCACCATCCTGTGTCGTTGTCATGAAATCTAGGAATCTTAATTCCTGGAACCCCCTGGGCCTGTCCAGGCCTGAAATGGGACTGCTTTACCTTTACCTTTATATGTGTGCATTTGTTGGTATGCTACTTAAATAAAATACAAAATACAAAATGCACGGTGCAACGACAAAGATTATTATTATTATTAGTATATTTTTAAATAAATTACTACTTAGTTCATATTTCATCTATTATGCAAAATTTGTCAAACACATATGCAAATGTTTAACTACCGTAATTTGTGCGACTGCCAGTTCACACACAAACCTCCACACGATATATGCAGCTATGATCACGATCCAATTTAATATCCAACAGCTCAGTAATTTTCACCATCAACCCGTAATCCAAACACAGGTCTCACGCTGCCTCCATTTTTTATTCCACACGAAAATAATTCTTACAAAAAAATCTGCCTGATTCTCACAGATATTCAACGACGCAAAATTGTATCACTCTTTAACAGGTTAAGTCATTGTCGTTCCCACACCAAAAAAAAAAGCGAGGATCTGCCATGTTGGTACTATATACTGTATGAAATTAAAAGGCATGACGTTTGAGTGACCGCCAATGGCACAACATCCAAACCAAATTCCGTGAAATCGAACGACTGATTCAAAAATTAACATGTACACACAATCACAGGCACATTCAGGTAAGAGGGCGATCTCATTAGAATAATTTTTAATTACAGGCGTAAGTAGGCTAAAAGTTTCATTAGGATTGTAAGATGTCATTCTGTCCGTTCCAAGTATATTCTGAGCTGATAAAACAGAACACAAGCGTATTACAGTTTTGTTTAGCCATTTATTTCGTGCGGGCAACTTTGAAAAAATTTGACCTGTTGGCGGGAAACGTGAAATTCAATACACAAAATGAAGACTGAATATGCATACATATAATTTTATCAGTATATTTTCCTATACATCACACGTAATAAAATATATACTACCAATATTACAAGTTTACAAAAAAAATACAAACATAAATTAGGTTATTTTTAATGCTTTGTTTTCCGTGCATCCCTGCATAATCTTTTTGAAATGAAGCCAACTAGGGGCACACTACTTCCTAGTATATTTATTTCAACTTCTGAGTACGTTTCGGGCAACTATGTGCCCATCATCAGGAGAACTTATTGTATCAATGCGAAACTGGTATTTTTCACCCATACACAGTGAAAAATACCAGTGTCGCAATGACACAGTAAGTTCTCCTGATGATGGGCACATAGTTGCCCGAAACATGTAGAGAAGTTGAAATAAATATACTAGGAAGTAGTGTGCCCCTAGTTGGCTTCATTTCAAAAAGATAATATAGGTTACGGTGTCACCATTTTTAGCAATTTTTTTTTTTTTTTACAAAATAATTCCGTCACGTAATATACGTTTCCATACACAAACAGCTCGAGATTTTTCAAAATTACCTCGGCGTTTATATCACCTTCGTCAGAGTAAGGGTTGAAATACGTTTCCTTATTTCAAAAGTCTCCGCAGGCAACATAACACCGAGGTGTGTGTAAAACGTGGCCCGCGAGCTACGGGTTGAGTGAGCCTGATGTAATGTTACAGTACATAGCGTTGTTGGTAGATGTAGTGAATATGGAACATTAGTTTAATGACGACTGAGGAGAAATAAAATAGCGAAGTACTCGCAAAAATTTAGTGTTCTACAGAATATCTCTGTCATGTGGTATCCCTGAGCAAAGGAGCTATCAAGAAATGTGCACATTTTCTGCGATAGAGCTGACGTGATCAGGGACAAGACAAAAACGACATACTGTGGAATGAACGCGAATATAGAGCACGTGTATGATGATAACTGGCGTAGTAACACCGAAGTACTCGGAGAAATTTTGACGTTTTGAACTAAGACACAACCCCCTCCCCCCCCCCCCCCCCCCCGGTCTGCTATGCAGTTGTACCAAAATGACATGGTACGTTGACACCATTTACTCTGCCCTTTATTGCTGAAGACCAAAAGAAAGTATTTGGGGCACCAATGAACAGTGATTTATGGCATGTTCCCTTTCAAACTACCTTCCTTCGAAAGTGCAATTGCTCAAGTTTTACCCTGCTGTGGAAGAGATGACGCTCAGCACTGATTATTACACCCGCAATATCTACCACCCCCTACAGTGATCATTACAAGAAGTTACCCTACCTGAGTCAGGCGATTAGTTTCGCTCCCTACACGAACACCCCCTAGTGTCAGTTCTCACGAAATTTCTCGTAACTCGCAAAGCAAAACGCTGCGGACTGAAGTTACAATGGATGGGTTGAGGGGTGAAGAAGGATTCTACGGTAGTCTTTCTCATAATTGTGCATCTACTGTTTGGTGAAACACGCTCCAAAATCCACACAGAAATAATGACATTTGAGCCTTCTCTGTAACTTCCTTCCAAGGTTTGAAGACGTTATTTGAGTATGGGTTTGTCTGTCTGTCTCGACAGTCCATAAGGAACTTCATATGTATAATATTCCTAGATTAGTCGATAGCCAAAATACTATAATCGATAAATTGACCAAGAAAGTCACTACTTAGCCACAGCGGAAAATGCTGCATTTATCTTCACCGAAGGATCCATCAGACATGAAAAAAATTACTACCTTGTCAAAAGATGAGCATTATTAGATCATAAAGCGAATCTCATAAATGTGCGTTCTCGATTGTTTTTGTTTGTTTGTTTGTATATTTGTATATTTAAATATATCTCGTCAGTTACGTGGATTATGTTGAATCTAACGGACAGATGACAATTAATTAAATAATTATTATAATTACACTTACGGGATCTTCCCTGTTGCAACACCTAAATGTGTTATAACACAGACAGACTAGTTTCATGTCTAACCTAAGCCCCTCTCTTATGTATGACAGGAAACTCGCATGACAGAGAGAGACTAGCCTGACGTCTAAAGTAAGCCCCTTACTGTAGTGAGGTTGTACAAGACAAGGTCCTAATTACCCAGTGAGAAAGCGTCCTATCCCAGAAGAAACCAATCCTCAGGCAATCAAATTTGAGGACATGTGCAAAAAAAATGAAACCACTGCATAGAAACACAAAACAATAAAGAAGAAAAGCGGCGTGAAGGTAAAGATCCATGGATTTGCGAAATCAAGTCCATATTCAAGGGAGTGGTCTTCGAGAATCTTGTTTCTCGAGGTGAAGCACCCAGAACCCATTGTTAGAGGCCAGGCGGGTAGCAACGCCAGTTTTCATGATTCGGTGCATAAAAAACTTCACCTCTGCCAAGAATTGAACATAGGTCTTCATGCCTAGAGTCTGTAACGGGAGAAACTTAGGAAGACCACGAAATTGTACTTCTCTGGATGGATGGTTGGAATGCTCAGACAGTAAGAACTCTTTCTAACCACCATAACATATTCACTTCGAGTTTCAGAAAATAGAAAAATTAATTTACACGAGCCACTTTACCTTTTTCAAATATCGCTGTTTGCCACGACTGCAGCACTTTATGAGGGAACCGTGTCATCACTTATGGCCGTGGAAAGGGGGTGAACGGAGGGGGAAAGTTCTCGAGTGAATGTGCTCCGACACGATGAATAAGTGTTCTTGTTTGGTGTGTGTGCTATGTGTTGTGGGTTGGGGAAGGTCAGTAATAAACAGACAACACGCTGCGGGGGCCCATGGTGCCCACAGAAGATTACACTCCTAACGCTACCCCTAATAAACCCCAAGAAACTAGGTCTGGCATGCAACCCCAAACAGCTCCTACAATCCGGTGAATATGCCTTAACGTCGCTAAGCACGAGTGAGGCTGACAGTTGTTGCGAGGAATGCAGAATGCCGACAGGGCAAGAACCATCTCGATGTTTTCAAATTCTGCATTGCTGTTTTTGCTGCTGGCTTTCGTGTTCATTTTCCAACACATACACAAACGTTTTCATTCTCGTGGGATGTCTGTGGAACTGCGGCATCTAATGTGCCTACTTTCTAACCCCGACATCATACATGAATTTATATGGAATATTTGTGGAATGACAGCTGAAGGGCAACCCGAAGCACTCGGAACAAAACTCGTTCCAGTACCAATTTGTCCACCACAAATAAACTAACCTTAAACTGAAAGGTGACCTACAAGCCTGGGAGCGGGGTAAAGACGGAAAGCCTAATTCGCTGGTCTGCAATGCGTTAAGTAACTGTAAAGTTGGCCGAAACGTCGCTACGCAGACCAATCTCTAGAGCTGATATGTTTCCTTGTCTACATAATTAATTCCGTATCTCTGGTAACTTGTCAGTGTAGTAGCTAAAATGAAGGCTGACCGAAAAAAATGTATCTATTCTCCAAAGAATCCAGATGAAATGTGGGGCCCAGCCAGCCTCCTTTTCCCGGGGGTAAATGGGACAAGAGCAAAGCCAACCACTCACCTCCATCCAATGATGTTAAGAAGAATATCTCCACTGCCCCATACATGTTTAACTGCTGGTGCTTAATTAAGTACAGACAGGACTATAACTTACTCTTCTCCGGCATATATTTGTTTACCGATTTGCTTATTTATTTGTGTGTTACGTTATTCAGGTTCTATGATATTTAATTTCGATTGCATTAATATCTGAATCCTCATCTAAATACATACTAAAAACTAAAACTAAACTCCGTGGCCTTAGTCCGCACGCGAACTATATCGACAGTGCGGCCGCCGCCGGTCGGCGAAGTTAGTGCCAACTTTTGCGGATAGAGGGTGTCACGTGGTCAGCGCAACGGGTCCCCACAGTCGTTAATCTCTGTTTTCTAGACCTGGAGCCGCTACTTTTTTTATTCAAGTAGCTCCTCAATTGGCCTCACGAGGCTCACGAGGCTGAGTGGACCCCGTTCCAGACCCACTATTACTCAGAAAATCTGGTAGCGCCGGGGATCGAACCCGGGACCTCTGTATCTGTAGCCAGAAACTCTGACCACTAG
>Ga0136643_10015199_pt1 | contig 11571 bp, 6 predicted proteins | sample TergutLab28metaG_FD_96883 | JGI IMG/M metagenome (GOLD analysis project Ga0136643, IMG submission 96883) | Labiotermes labralis P1 segment gut microbial communities from Petit-Saut dam, French Guiana - Lab288 P1 (version 3) (version 3) | ecosystem: Host-associated > Arthropoda: Insects >...
ACGAGTCCATTTAAATCGGCGGGGGCGTCAGTTCAGTCGACTACTGGCAGCCGAGGTGTGCGCATCAGCGGTAGTAATGCTGGATACACCGTGTTCCGAGGTAGTGTGAAGGGTACTGGCTACCCACTCCATTTGCCAGTTTCCCCTTCACTTCCCCTCCCGTGCGTCACCGTGTGCCATCACATGTCAACTGGACTCTAACTTGTCTGACTGCCCTAAATGTAATTATACTGTTCAGAAGTAGGCGGTAAGCCGTCTGCCTCCCACCGCAGAGGTCCAGGTTCGACCCTGAGACGTCCATTTAGGTTTTGGAGTGAAACTGGAAAAGGATTTGTCTCCGAGTACTTCGTTCCCCACTCCCTCCCTCCCTCCCTTCCGAAAGTGTTCCACCAGTGCTCCATGCGTATTATTAACGCGTCTCCGTGATCTGGCACTCACACTGCGATGTCTTGCTACCTACAGGAATACAACAATCCCGACCACCTGCCGCTGCGCACTACTGCCCTGACGCAAGTCGACGGTGATATACGCACCAGAGCACACAAGCTGTGCTGTGAGTACCTGCGCGGCGCCTGGAAGGGAACCACTGCGCAGGATTTCGTTATCAGGAAAATCAGGTACGTTTGTGCACCACGTGTTATCACGGACTTATTCTTCTGAAGAACAATAGTTGCACAAAAGTTTTGCGGCCTTCGTCATTATCCTATGACAGTTTAAGGATATCGAAATTTGGGCGCCGTTGGGGCCCCAAAAGTGCTGGTTGTACAGTCGAATTCGGTTATAACGTCACGAAAGATAATTTTATGGCGTTATGAACGAGTGTCGTTATAACCGAGGAGTATAATTGTATGGTTGACAGTGACTAATTGGTACCTCAGAACAACTGACTATAGGCGAGGCGTCGTATAAACCGATGTCGTTATAACCAGGTTCGGCTGTATTTAAGATTGTAAAAAGTTGTCCCTGCCTACGTCATCAATGCATACAAGTGGAATAGAAGTACTGCTACATTCATTCTTAACCTCGGCGCTATATGGAGGCGAGGGGTCATAACGCCCCTGTCGCTTTTCTCCCGGGAACGAACCCCGGTACCCTTTTAATGGGAGGTTGGGTTGACCCCAGAGTCAATCTTGACGGTTTGGAGAACAGAAAGAGCGCTTGGCCCAGCAGTCGATATCACAGTCACTGTGCTGTCTCCATTATCCCTGATCTTATTTCAGGTTATGAGTGAAAAAATATTTTACATGGAAATTGTTACACTGTTGTGTCTGCTGTTCAGTTACAAACTACGTGTAGGTAGACCTCCAAATTTGTTTTTTCGTTTTTCCTGGCAGTGTAAACATAAAGTCTAGTTGGTGAAGTGTACTTTGCCTGTGTAAACAAGATTATATAATGTATTATATTCCGTCTATACACAACATTATATAATTTTGCTACTACACAACGGGATGGCCTCTGTCAAATTCACGTGTAAACAAGGCTAATAAATCTTCAAGGTTTATAATGTTAAATATTTTTGTATCAAGTTATCTTTGGTGTCATATCCCGTCACTACATGTTGTGGCTAGTAAATAAAGATCGTCAAATCCACTGCAGACTTGGAAATTGCTGTTTACTGGACCCCCCCCCCCCAAAAAAAAAGTGTACTCGCGATATAAATCGGCCATCAAAAATACAAGCAGATCTCGTATTATGCGATTTCTTTTTGCCCGATTTCGCTTTAACGCAACCAAAAAATTTACATCGATCTTCGAATGTACGCGATAATTTTCGGCTTAACCCGATCGGCATACACGATATGTGGCCTCATTCGTCTGCTGTAGTCTAGCACAAAGGGACGTCGCCTCACGTCATCAGTCACGTGGTTATACCTATGAACTTTGGTCACCCATATGGTTTGGTTACGATGGTGATGTAATCACGCGGCTCATTTAGTTTCCACTTCAGTAGCGTTGGCTGTTCTTATAAGTGTGCATGAGAAATGTAAATCTGCATAATTTAGTGCAATCCAAGTGAAAAATCAGCGAAAGACAATCGGTACTGAAGAGAGATTGTAGACATAATAGGCCGACTTGAAAAAGGTGAATGAATTGTTGACATGTCCCGTAGGGTTAGATTCGCTCATAGTAGCGTACATACAATTTTTGATAGTGCTTATGGAATGAATGAAAGTTCTAAGTGTTTAGATGACATTAAATGCCAAAGATCTGAAACAGGAACTGTTTGTGTAGCAAGACTACCACAGCCCTAACAGTATGAACCGTGCCAAAAACTATGGTGATTCTTTTATATTCCTATTGCATTAGAAGTATAGTAATGTATATATACTGTATTAACAGTACATATATATTCTATAGGGCCGTATGCCCACTAGTGGTACAGTTATACACTATATAGCATGAGGTTGTCAATACCCAAAATCTCAGGAAATACATTGTTGCAAACAGGAATTTTGTGTTTGTTTTGCGCGATGTTTTTCAGGAATGTAACCCTGGCACAAAACGAGGCCTGCGTGTATGTATTTATGTATGTATATCGCACTGGCAGTGTGAGCAAGGTTCTGTGCTACTTCCTGCTGCTTGCATGTCGGCTCCTGTTGCAAGGGAAGTCAGACACATGTATTACTATAATTGTTGGATAACCATGTTGCAGTGGTGGCTTGAGTAACCTGCTGTACTACTGTGCTCTGCCTTCTGGTTGTCCTCCAGTACAAGGGGAGCCACCACGGGTTCTGCTGCGATTGTATGGGCAGCTGCACGGTGAGCGAGCCCTGGAAGGAATTGTTACGGAGGCTGTCATTTTCACAATGCTGTCAGAGAGCCAGCGAGGGCCCCGTTTGCTTGGGGTGTTCCCAGGAGGACGCCTGGAGGAGTACATACCTGTCAGTTCAGAACTATCAGTTATTCAGCTGGTTAAGAAATTCCTTGCCCTTGTAACACCCAGATTGGTTGATTAGTATTTTGGTTGAAGCCCTTATGGTCCCTATGCACCTAGGCCTTAATTAACCTGCCCTTTGTGCCCCATAATCTAATACCAGTCCAGGGGTGCCCTGTAAAAGGTAAAGGTAAAGCAGTCCCGTTATAGGCCCAGAGGGTTTCAGGGAGTTAAGGTTCCCAGATATTATGACAACGGCACAGGATGGTGGTAAGGTTGTCAGCCTTACGCACCGGCCACCTTTACCCCCAGGAAATACTCCTGGTACTCATTTCTGTTAGAGGCTGAGTCAACCCCAGCGCCATAGTGCGATCGAAAGGATTTCATGTCTATGAAAAATTCCAATGACACCAGCTGGGATCGAACCAGCGACCTTCTGATTTGTAGCACAGCACCTTAACCACTGTGTTTTACCGCGGTCCCCTCAGGCGTGCCCTGTACCTTTACCAAAGTTCCAGATGGCCCCCAGACTTAAACTCTTAATGTCCTTTGGTTCCAAGAAAAAGGAATCCAAATGTAGATGTCTGATTGAAGTCAGAGCTTCACACTCACAGAGAATGTGGGCTGAAGTTTCATTCTCTGTTCCACACCTCCTACATAAGGGGCTACTGGTTAGCCCCATTAAGTGAAGATGTCTTCGAAGGGTATCATACAACACCCAGAAGTTAATTATCAATTGTGAGCCCATTCAGTATCGTGACTCATTTCTTCACACATACTTTTGTGGACAACTTTAACATTTGGCATTTCTGCTGGTCTGTACCTGGGTCACCAAAGCTGTCTCTTGCCTTGAGATCTTTACAAGCAAGAAATTTCACACATTTCTTGTTTCCCCGGTGCATGCCGTATGCCCCATCCAAATTTGCTGTAACTGACTGTATGTAGTGGTATCCGTCTTGAGAAACTAATAAGAAAATCCACTCATTTTATGGAACCTGTTTAATCACCCAAAAAATGCTAGCTCCTCTCTTTTATAGCAGTCTGCCTTTTCTATTAATGTTTCTCTGACAACCCATAATGTCCTCACACACTCTCAGTCTGGGAAAGATATTTTTCCAGGTATTTCACGTTTAATCTCCTTAGTATGACAGACCAGTTTTGGCACTGTAAAAATGCATAAACTCATGCTTTTTTCATACTGGTGTCTTGGCCTTCAGGTTTAAAAAGGAAAAGGGTAGATGAAATATTTATTGTGAAATGGCTGCACACTTATACATTCTGCAAATTCAGCCTTTCATCCTTTTCAAGACTTTCCATTCATGCATTGTTATATGTCTTATCACTGGATTAGAGTATAGTGAATGTACTTGCAGAAGTAAATATTGATTTTGTACAAGTAGAGAATGACAGATGTTTGTCTGTTGGAATTTTTCAGCTTATCTTTCAATTTAAATGTCAGTGTTGAAGATCCTTCCAGTTTAATTACTTCTGTAATGAGCTCGAATAGCTCAGCCAGTATAAGAACTGGGCTACAGGTTGGATGACTGTGGTTTGATTCCAGTTGATGTAGGAATTTTTCTCTTCACCACCACTATGTCCAGACCAGGTCTGGGGTCCACCCAGCCTTTTGTCTGATGGGTATCAGGTGCTCCTCCCCTCTAGTGAATTTGCTAGGAAATAAAACTGATACTAAATTTTTGAAGACAATATTGGTGGCAGTTACGTGCATCTTTAATTAGTCAGAATGATTTGTACATTATTGGGGTACTTTAGTAATTTAGTACTCCTGTTCATTACATACCTTATATCTTATGCATGCACAAGTATCACAGTCATTATTTCACTTAATATTGTATTATCTGTATATTATTACTTGTTGCTTACAACAACTTTATATGTCATGCAAAAGAAACATAATTTCTAATATTGAACTACAGAAAGTATCAAAACGTCATAGCAGTCTGCATAACAAGTGTCATAGACACAAAATGACATAACATAATTCCACATATTTTTGTAAACTACTCTTTGAATATGGATATAAAAAATAAGTGTCAACAAGGTACAAAATATGTACTGTGCCATATGGCTGTCTTGCTCCAAAGGTCATAGTGGCTGTATTAATTACTGAAAGCACTTCTTATTATATTTACAGAAGTCAATATTTAAGGTTCAGCTAATTTGTTTTATTTTTCTGACATTTTTTATCAATAATTACAATCTTATTTAATCATTGTATTTGCTACCCGCAAGAAGTTTGTAAGACAGTGTTTATTAACAACATACACAGTTATGCACTCTTAAGTTTGGAGTGTCTCTGTTCTTTGCACAGTTAATTTGCTATGTCCTTTAGAACTGTTAAGTTCAAAAGAGCAGGACAAATAAAAAGAAAGAGAATTCCTAGCGTTCATATCTCACATTTACACATTAGGGGCCTTGTGCATTGCCACTCAGCTCAACCCAACTCTGCACTGTCAACGCACAGTTTCTTGTTCAGGGACAGATGAATGCTTTCAAATTTCTAATCTCTGACCCCTTTCTTTCATCTTTTATCTTACAGTGGACCTATTGTAAAATCACATTTTCCCTCTCTCATGCTTTTAAGCCTATTTTTTTTGCTTGTTTTCCAAACATCTGTGACAATGGTAAGTGGGTTTTTTTGTCATCGAAGCTTCTCACATTCTCATCCTGCAGATGGGGGAGATGGCTCCCTGGTGTAGAGGGTAGCAATGGGTGTAGTGATTAAGTAGTTGTGAGCAGCTGACAAGGGTAGCATCTTGCTAGGGGGGTGAGTGAGTGGCCAACAGCTCCTGGCCACAGATAATTAGCATGTTATAAAATGTTATGCAGAACATCTGGCTTAAACCAATTATTTGGAATGACATAACTAGAAATGAATGTGGGATTTTGCAATTGGAACTTAAAGGCATTATATAGGTTAGGGTCACTGAAAGCAGTTGCAAGACAAGTATAAGTGTATGAGGCCTTCTGACCAAATGTTTTTCACATCCATGCTACCTGTTTCACCCAATTTGGTAAATTAATGAGTTTTATAGCATTCATTTTAGCTTGTTATTGTGACAGGCTCGCCCGTTGCAGACAAGGGAACTGAGTGACCCCGTGCTGAGCCAGTTGGTAGCACAGAAACTCGCCCAGATACACATGATGGACGTACCAATCAACAAGGAGCCACGGTGGCTGTGGGACACAATGCACAGGTACAGGTTGCACATACATCAGTTGTTTGGGGTTCTTGAATTAATAACAAAGCATTCACACTTTGCAACTCATTTAACGTCTGTATCTCATATTAATGACCTTACTATTCTATGTGTTCTTCAGAAGTTAAATGGTGAGTTGTTTAATCTGTGTTCTGACAGACGGTGAGTTGAGGCTTACATTTCATGACCAATTGGCTGTTTCAAAACATCTGTACACAGCTACCAACATATGCTGAGTAACAGCCTTCAGAGAAAAGGCTCAGCTACATTGTGGAACAAGCCGGAAATCTCATGTTTACTGTCTTATATTTACCAAGCACTTGGTTCACATGTCAAGGGTTTTGGTAGGGAAACCTGAGGGAAAGAGACCACTTGGTCGACCCAGGCATAGATGGGAGGATAATATTAAGATGGATCATCAGGAAGTGGGATGTGCGGGCATGGACTTGATTGAGCTGGCTGAGGACAGGGATAGTTGGCAGGCACTTGTAAATGCAGTGATGAACCTTCGGATTCCATAAAATGCGGGGAATTTTCTTGACTAGCTGAGAACTGGTTAGCTTCTCAAGAAAGACTCTGATCCATGGAATAAGTAAGTAAGTAATAATGAAAGTATGAGTGACTGTAGAAACAAGAGAACCTAAAAAACGGAACTGCTTTGTGTGTTTCAGGTGGCTTGGCAGTGTCCAAGAATATATGAGCAAGAAACACAGTAACCCTGTGGCAAAGGAACGTGCCCAAAAGCTGATGAGTTATAGCCTCAGACTTGAACTTGAGTGGCTTAGGTGAGTTATGCATATGCAAAAAGATGCTTAGACCAAAAATTTGGAATGAAAATGACAGTCAATGTTTTACCTTTACAGATAGTTTCATAGACATTAATTACATTTAAGGCTTGAAGGTTTCTTTGTAACTATAAGTGATATAATATTTTTGGGCAGCCAGCCCCGTCAATTCAGAAAAAGCAGTGGTGCTGTTCTGAATGTATGTGGCTGGCAGCCTGAGAAGGATTTATAATGATAAATTACAGTTTTGTTTTCATGTATTAGTATACACTTATCATCAGATACATTGTTTTGTTATCATAATTAATCTCAGAACTGCAGGTTCAGCTAGGGGTTATAAGCACTTACTTAGTCCTACAACTAACCTAAAGTTGTAGCAATAAGAATTTTGAAATATAACATGCTGTAGTTGTCCACAGTCCTCTTTGGCAGGAATGCAGAGGGCCCCCCCCCCCCCATATTGGACATTTTAAATCTTAATTGTTCAAAGTGAGACATTCCCTCAGTGATCACTCATCTTATTGACATATTGAAAACCTTGAACAAATACAGAAAATAAGGTCTACAAGCTATTATATCATACACATCTACCTTCATGAACTCACAGGATCTAGGAGACAAAACTGTAAGTATTGTGGTGTACCAGATGCTATTAAAATTACTGTAGTTCAGGAAGTATCACACTTGATAATTACATTTGATGTTGATCTACAGACCTTGAAGCGTATTTTCGAAAAATATTAAACTTTACAGTGGAACAGTAATTTCCTGTGAATTTTTTTGCCTGTGAACATCCATGGGTGGTTATGCTGCAAAATTACGCTGCATTCAAAGACATAAAGAACTGATTTGTTTTATTGCAAAAATGTACGGAATTATAGCTAAGGATTCAATTGCAAATATATGAGGGATGATTGGAAAACACAAGACAGCAAACTTACAAGTAAGTTCTGGTTTACAGGGAGTTCCTTGTGAGTGTCAAGTCCCCTGTCGTGTTCTGCCACAATGACCTGCAGGAGGGAAATATTTTACTGAGGCTGGATAATCAGGAATCTCAAGTCTCACAGCCTGAACTCGTTGTCATTGACTTCGAGTTCTGCTCGTATAACTACAGGGGTTTTGACTTTGCTAACCACATGTGTGAATGGCTGTATGACTACAGCAACGAACACCCCCCTTATTTTTGGGTGCATCATGACAACTATCCATCACCAAAGCAGGAGGTATGTACAGACTGTGCGAATAACATGTAGGCATAACAACTGCATCACTGCATGTGACATTTTTATAATTAGAAATGGAGTATATGAGATGTAGGAGTTGGGAGGTATGAGTGATGGTACTGAAATCAGAGCATCATATTTATAGAAATATAAGAAGGGAATTTTTATGTGAATGACAGAGTTTGCCCATAGTAACACTTCAAGTTCAGTGCCATGTTGATGCTTTCATGAGCACTGAAGATTGTGAGAAAGGGTCATCTTTTATATGGGTGAATATAGCGTGACTTATATAAAGCAACATTGGTAAAGTGAGGAATTTGTCATAAATATACATACTTCGCATTCATAGAATTCTCTTCAGTATTTGATTGTCAGTGTTTAAATAAATACCTAAAACGTACACATAATGGCTGATGCTGCCGAAATATGAAAACAGGGTATTTGAAATGTCTTTCTTTAGCTCACAGCCACACATTACATCAAACAAACATATTGCTTATTTCAAGTCACAATTTTATAAGTCAAGTGAATTGATGATGACTAGCAAAGTTTTCAGATAAAATAATGGCACTATATTTTTACAGTGTACTGGATATTTTATTTTTACAGCCATTAATTTGTTATTTATATCTCCATATTAAACTGTCTTAATGTAGCATACCAAATAAATACTGTATTTACCCAAATGCCAGTCTAGGTTTTTTTCGTAAATTTGGCACTTAAACATGTGGGGTCGTCTTAAATTCGCATACGAAGCACCGAACTGGACTGTCCCAAACCGGATGTATCTGAACCGGACCATGTGGAACCAAACCGAGGTCTGCATCTCCAAATCATGTGAGATCTGTGCTCTTCTGAGATACTACACAGCTTAGAATTGTAATTCTTCACCGACATTTTGGGACATCCTATCAGTCCCAGCTTCAAGGGTCAAGAAATCCAAAAGAGAGAACACAGCATGACAGAATTAACTGACACAGTCTTCCTTTCTGGGACTTGATCCATCTCCTAATTTCTTAAAGACATACAACATTGCAGAAGCTGGCTCTGTTTCCGTTTTCAATCAAAGAAACACCAACCTGGTGGACCCCTTAGACCAAATTATTCTCAATTAGTGGGCACCACAGAAACAGTAACTTGTTAAGATATGTGCCTGAGATGTAATCCAAGGGCAGTAGCAGGAAAATGGCTATTGAAAAATTAAAAATTAGCAAGTCTCAAAAATAAAACCTGGACCAGCCCACAAAATAAAAGCCATAGAAAGCGCCATGAACCCAGACTGATCAGACCATGGACACAACACAAAAATTCATAACACATTTATATAAATTCTTAACACCACTATCACCGTCTGTGGAGAAATTTTTGAAACTAAATGGGTTCAAGTGAGCTTATAAACCAAGAAATAGAAAAGTATTATTTAGTTAATGAGGATCATAACATCATGGCAGCACATCTCACCAGAAGTGACATGAAGTGTTTCAAAGTGCTGTATATCCAGTGCACTGGATGAGACTGATATGTTGTGGAATGGCAGTGAGGAGGGTGGGAATTTTAGGACCGAGTGTGAGGGAGATGAAGACACTGACTGTGGAGACAGTGACACTGATGGGTAAAGACAGGTATAATCTGACATGCCTTGTGTATTAAGTGTGTGCAATTAATAGTAAAATATTTTTTTTTAGCAAATACTTTATTTTTGGGAGACTGGATTTTGATAAATACATTTTCCCTTGACAGAAGTGTTTTTCTGGGGAGTCATCTTAGATTGGAGTTGTCTTGCAGTCCGGTAAATACAATATATATGTATATATAAGGTTTATATGCCATTTGTAAAATTTTTTTTAAAAATAAAATCATGTTTAAATTGGTGCAGCTACTTCAGAATGTGTTGCCAAAAATATGTTTTATACCAGTAAATAACTAAGTGTTTTAACAATTAATCATCAGGAACACTTCATGGAGTGCTACAGAGAGGCACTGCAGAGGGAAAAACACTTGCAAACTACCACCCAAGAAGAGATGGATCAGTTACTGAAGGAGCTTCGAGCATTCACACTAGCATCACACTTCTTCTGGGGCTTATGGAGCGTTTGTTCTGCCAGCATCTCCACAATTCCCTTTGATTACTGGGTGAGTACTGCATTATCAGTTAATCATTGATTTGTAGTAATGGATGTTTTGAAGCCATTTATGTCCTAACCTCACCTTAGCTCCCTCTCTAGCAATTTCTCCACCCTTGGTGCTGCACAATTACTTGTCTGTGCCATCATATCCAAAACTCTTCTGTTTCCACACAGACACAGTTTCTCATAAAAATGAACAAATTTGGACTCGGTAACCTACAAGAGCCATGTCTCTATGGTACTCTGAGCAATAGAAAATCTTCGTTTATTCCACATTGGCCATGCAAAGCCACAAATAATACAGAGAAATCGTGTCAAAATTTTTTGGAAAAATTAAACAAACTAGGCATATTCAGTAGGAAAACATCTTAAAATTGTAAGCTTCAAAATGTGCAGTTATTTTCTAATTCTGTATTGAACTTGACATTCACATTACTAGGATATTATTCCATACACTGTGCATTAAATGGTTGACAGCCAAGAAAAAGTTCATGCCTTGTACTGAGTACCAAGGAGTGATAACAGTTTACACAATTATTTGTGTTTTACAAACAGTATTTTTTTTTTTGTATGAAATGCTACATGTTTTGACCCATTACTGTTTGGTATTTAATCTGCAAAATGCTTATGGTATGTCCTCAGTTAAGATCAAATTGTGTATGTTAGTAGCTACAATGGAATTTGTATTGCCAAATTTGCTCTCTGTCTGAAATGTAAAACCTAAAAATATCCTCCACATTGAACAGCAATAACATAACCCACTAAGCTGGTCTGGTAACGAAAAGTGGACAGAACTCTGAGCAAGCAGAAAACTGTCCATTCACATTTGTGACAGATTTCTAGGTACTGAAGTACACAACCATCATCAAATATTTCTGGTTTTCTTAAAAGCTGGATGTAAAATAATTATCTTATATCAAAGAAAAAAGTGTTAAATTAATGAAAGTGCTTTGAAAAGAAGAACAAAAGATGCAGACTGACAATTCAAAAATTATGTACCAGTGCATGTACGGATTACCTGAAATCCAGCTTTTGTTTGGATCTTATGGCTTTAAAGTGGTAAAAATACAATTTATTTTCTGAAACATTCCACTTCCCATGTTTAGCAATATCTTATAAAGCTAGACCACTAAGTAAAACTCGTGAATTTAAATAGTATGCTAAAAGTTAACACTTGTATATTCCAAGATTTACACATAAAATTGATCGTTTTTTATTGACTGACTGGTCTGCTGAATGTAGTTTTTAAATTTACTGTATTATTTGTTGAATGTTTAATTTTTCAGTAATTGTTATAAGGAAATTATTGAAGGCATTGGCCACATCTGTTGGATCCTTTAAT
>Ga0136643_10015207_pt1 | contig 11569 bp, 7 predicted proteins | sample TergutLab28metaG_FD_96883 | JGI IMG/M metagenome (GOLD analysis project Ga0136643, IMG submission 96883) | Labiotermes labralis P1 segment gut microbial communities from Petit-Saut dam, French Guiana - Lab288 P1 (version 3) (version 3) | ecosystem: Host-associated > Arthropoda: Insects >...
CTCCGGGTCTGTATTGTCTTAAGAAACTTTGGGCCATATTGTCCATCGCACTAAATGTATAGCATGTCACAATTTGTACGTTGTATGAAACTGAGGCCCTATATGCTTCGATATATAATTGGGGCGAAACGTGAATTTTAAGTCGTAATATATAACTTGGGTATGTTTTTACTTGTCTTATACTCTTGGTCCTGAACGCATCTGAAGAAGTCTAAGATTTTTCCGGAAGGCCGTAAGTGTAATATGTGTTGAGGAAAAAAATGGAAAACTATGCCGAGGAACTCAACCGGTTCTACAAGTCTATTTTTGTTATGTGTATTTAGTTCAACGGCTCAAGGGAAATCCCCACTATTATCTATATATTTATTATTATTATTGTGAATGTATGTGTTTTTTTTTATTATTTTGACTGACGCTTGCACGCCATGAGTCTTCAAACCGTGCCCCTTTCGTTACTTAAACGTATGAACAAATGACGTTCTAACCGTAACCTGTCGTGCAATGTTTAATGTAGTATTTGTAGTGATGCAAATCGTCACGTCTTGGCTCGCGATGACCTTAAAACCGAAAATTGGGTTGTATTATCAAAAGACAATACGTGAGGCTTTGTGTCAATATGCGTACTACACCAAATATTGCAATGGAAAATATGGCCTGCGAAGGCTTTTCGCATAACTTTTATTTCTATCTTTTATCCTTTTATCATATTTTACCTTGTTTTATCCCATTTATTTTAGGTTCCGTGCACGTTGTAACTAAGAATTTTATAACATGGTTATGTATTAGTTTAAACTTTATTATTCCTTTTTTGAAATAATACTGTTTTCTTTGGAGCAACAACCCGCAGTTGGTTAGGTCCTCCTCATTCACGAGGTTTCTAGATCGCACACAACGAAGAACAACAGTCCTCTGAACGAGTGATCGACTCTTCTCAGAGGCCTCTAACCGAAAACATAAAACAGTCACAACAGACAGAAACCCATTTCTCTGGTGGGATTCGTACCCAAAATCTGAGCAGAATAGCGGCTACAGACCTACGCCTTAGACCGCGCGGCCTATGAGACCGAAATAATTCTACGTCACTTTCTCGAAAATCACAAATCAAGCAGTATTTATCGGCTTCGAAACACCCAATACCTTTTACAAACCACATTTTCAGATTCTTTATGTTCAATTTGGCAAAATTGATCCAAAATGATATAAAGGTCGTTGCGTAATTTCTCAGTTTCTGTCAGAGTTGCTGTGAATCATTTTACGAGATCAGACGGAATTAATCAGTTATGACAAAATAATTATTAATTTCTAATAGTCTATTTTTCGTATTCTTCCCTTCTTTATCCCGCAACTTACATCGCATCTTTTCATTGCCGTACTATTTTATAATACGTTAGTGAACAAAAAATATATTTTGAATTTCTCTATAAACTTTGTCTGGAATTTTATAAAAACGATTCAGCAAGACCTAGTCATAAATGTGGAAAGGTCTGCATGTAAAGTAACAGTTCCTCTTGACATATATTAGTACGAATAGAATTTTCGACACAAATTTAGAAATATTAACAAATATCGAATTTCCGTTGAGAAAGAATTTGTTGAATGCGGAGGGACAGGCAGAGAGCTGGACGTACAAGAAGAAGCAAAATGTCGCTAACAAAGAATTTTGTGTGTTACACGTACAGTCGAACACAATTATATTTTACCTTGTAGTACAGTAGGAATATAACTACATGTTTCGGCCCTATATGTGGGTCATCTTCAGGTTGAGATTCGACTTACAGATCAGCTATACAAGATGTGTGGGGTGTTTGTCTGGGGATTGGGTGGGAGGAAGTCGCTTTTCACTATTTTGCTGGCAATGTTAAATATTAATTGAATATCTAAAGAAGGGATAAAAAATATTCCTTTCTTACAGGCAGTATTGTTGTCAGGCCAAAACCCATATACACCCATTCCATTGGCAGACACACCTTCTTTGCATTCTGTTAGCCACGAATTCAATTTTCACGCTGAAGTCTGCCATTCTGAATTTCATTCTTGCATTGTATGGTAACATATATGGTTACGTCAGTACCATTTCCTTCCTTACACCTCCAGTTTATTAAAAACTACAGCTTCTGATTACTTAATTTTAGGTATAAATTTAAGAAAAGGACTGAATATTTTGCGTTGTTTAATCCAGAGTTGTTTCAACTACACCATATAATTTCTTGGTGAACCGTGAGGAATTAATCGTTACCACACAATACCTAACGCTTTAGACGAGGTGTCGCATAAACCGATATCGTTATGATGGGGATTGAATGTATTTCATTGTACAACGAAAGCGGTATTTTTATTACACACAGAAAGAAGAAATTGGAGAAAATGGATGACAACAGGTACAAATTATATAACTTTGACGTCAGTGCTGTGTATTATGGAAGAGACGTGCCTTATGTTTTCTTTGTATGCCATTTCATTGAACGAGTCCCATCAATAATCTATATTATCAAAAACACATTCCTTGATATAAACGAACAATGGGTAATAAAAACTATCAGAATAAAAAAACACGCACATAACCACAGCCTGTTGTCACACTTGTGTCCTTGTGACTTGTATTAGATCATACATCTATAGAATTCTGATAGGTTTACCAACGAGTAACTGGGGAATTCAGCCACTTCTCTTAGTCCTACCTAGAAAACTCTAAATCCAAAGTTATCATGAAGTAGTGACCATGTCACCGAAAAGATAGTGCAACTCTACACAGAACTTTAAACTTACAGCCAGAAATTCTTTGTTACAAGATGAAATTAACTATCATATTCTAAGGTTACAATTACTGCATTCACAACGACCTTGCTCATTCAAAGGAGCTTCAGATGTCGAAAAGGTGTTCAGTTTTCTTTTGTCACAAATTTTTTCAACATAGGACGAAACAAAGTACTGTCGCACCTATCAAATGTTCCTGTGAATATATGTTTGCCTCCATCACGCAAAGTTTATTCCGAAATATGCCACATATATGAGCTCACACGACTGAAAAACCTAAGCTATCGTGGAGCTGGAAGAAGACGGCGTCTGCAATCCGAGAGTAGGTACGTAGATATTATGTTACTTCATTTCTGTGTTGCTGAAGCCATACTGAAGGCTATGGTGACTCTTTGTTGAGGTTCCTAGATCACACACAGCTAGACATAGACACACACCCGGTAGGACCCCTCTGAACGAGTGACCAGTTCGTCGCATAGCAGCTACCTACACAGCACACAAAAAACACAAAAGACCCATAACTGTACTCTTATCGGTGTCCGAATCCGAGATCCCAGGAACGAAACCCCTGCAGATCTAAATCTCAGACCGCACAGCCAGCACAGCCACACTCTGTCACAGCATCTGCGCTGAAACACGAACGTAATCGAGTATAGAAATTTTAATATAGACACTAACACTTACACAAAGAAAGAATTTGGCTTCATTCTACTGAAATCATCTTCTAATGATTTCAGATACAAAATGGATAAGCTACTTTTTCGATCACAGTGACGGAAGTTCAGCTGAATGTGTGTTGGTAAAACATTATAAGGGTGGAGTGTTGTGAGTGACAGAGAAGTGCTGGTACTGTGTGTTACATTCGACGGTGAAGATCTTGGAAGGAATATTTCGGAAGGGCTAAAATGGAATAAATTTGGAAGTCTGGAAATGAAAAATAAAACAAGGAAATAGAATATATTATATTAACGTATATTTAAAAGAAGCTTTAAGAAAACTATTTATGTGTACTGGACGTTTTGTATTCCAGATAATAAACGTCTGAGGTTTTGCGTGCCACACTGCATATTAATCTGGTTTCAAATCCAAAATATAATACACTTCTTGTTTAGAATTTTTCATGAAACTAAAATTTAAAAATGCTCTTCCCAGCACGTCATACAACAAAAATTATATTTATGAACTTCACAGTATTATTCAACACGCCACATAGTTAAAAAGGTTCAGCACCTGGCAAAATTGCTTATTAGTAAGCGTACGGATCCAACACACGGGAACAAAATGCTAAATGCGAAAAACAAAAGGGCAATGTACGTACACGGTAACACGGAGGAGCTTGCGAGAAATTATTCTTGCGTAAAAAAGAGATTGAAAGCCACATTATCTCAGTGTGTATCTGCATACATCACCATCCAGCACGGAAAAACAATGGGACGCATTACGTTTATAATGTAATCGCTCCTTGAATGGCGCTACAAAAATTTCCACACTATCTCATTACATGTACCATTTGTAAAAAAAAAAATTCCAGAGCATAAGATGTGTGTTTGGGCAGATCTGCAGAATTTTCTATAAAAGTTCTTTTTTTTAAATAATTGATTGACATTTTACATAAAGGTTCACTTTAGCCACGTGATGGGCTTTCCACAATTCATACGTATTTCTTACGGACGTTTTAATACATAATTCACTGCAAAATTACCCATTTTCAAAAAACATCTTAATACTTATAATACTTCACGTCATATAGACCTACATGTACATGGCGTGCAGTATGTACATGTATATATATATATATATATATATATATATATATATATATATTATATAATATATATATTCACACACACACACACACACACACACACACACACGGTCTCTCCAACGTTTCTGAATGCAAAATGAAGCATGTACAAAAGGTTTTTTAAATTAGACCATTACAACAAGGTAATGAAACACACCCGAAGTTTTTCCTTTTTACAAGTCAGTTGTGTTATTTGATTCCTTCGAGCCAATCAAACAGCCACTTTATTATTTACTGAGAAGATATGTTTTATTCCATTTGACTATGTCAAACTGAAGACAAAGTGTCTGACATAATCTGAATATATTCCCAGGCCACATCCAAGTAATTTCAGAATGCTTTACTTGAACCTGTGCTCTTCATTCTTTGAAAATATGAGTTACTTCAATTTCTCCTTATTTGTTGTCCAAACCACACTGTGACGTACCCCGAAGGCAACAACGAGACACTCCGAAAAATTTCGAGCATGCAGTAAATTACTCCCGTCACGAAAACACTCATAGCCACTAATTTATCAATTGTGTCTTCCTTACACAATCTACTTTCTCAAAAAAACATAAATATTTTGCCCTGTAAGAAAGAAGTTTTGTGTGTGTCGAGATTACGGACACAACCCAACATTTGTAACAATATTCGGCCGAAATGCGAGTTTTTTTTTGTACGTTCGCTTCTATGTATTTGTGGTGTGGGTGGTAGTAATCTGTGAGATGTTAAGGTACTGTCCATTGTCTATTTGAAGCATACATCTTTCTTAATTGCCAAGAAAATTAAACGAAATAATTCTGTTAAAAGTGGTAAAAATTTACAAGAAATATTTTCTACCAGCTTATTTTACGCAAGGCTGTTTTCATCCGTCATTTTCTGCTACTAAATTGTATCCATCTTACTCCATCCAAATTCGTCTAATCCTGCAAGTTCCATTTTTACTCCTGGACAGCAGCACCTACTGGAATTCTTATAGATTTTGGTACCAAACACGAAAACTAGAAGTGACGCGGTTCAAAATTTGACCAATCTTAGACAAACGTATTTATGCAGGCTGCTTCGGGGGAATCTGACTTAGGTCGTGAGAAGGTTTTCAATTTGGAATTCCACGGACAAAACCAAGAACAGCTTTATCAAAAATTGAATGGCTACAGGTATAACGGTGAGAAAAATTTTAAAAATGATAATTTACGTTTACTGATTACTAAATATCAACATTTAAGACAGACCTAAGATCTTCATACACACACACACAAAATACATCACACACTCACACACACACACACACACACACACACACACATACACATACACACACAACACACACACTTACTCAGCCACACTCATAAAACACACCCACATAACACACAAACACAGAATACACACACAAACATAAACAACACACATAAATAACACACACGTACACACAAAACCCACACAAAACACACACACACACAAACTCACACTCACACACAACACACACAAACACACACACAAAACCCACACAACACACACACACACAAAACACACTCACACACAAACTCACACTCACACACAACACACACACACACACACACATACAACATACACTCACTCACTCACACACACACACACGCACACACAACACACACATACGAGTACACAACCAAAACACACACACACACACACACAAACATAGAAATTTCTGGCTTGATTCCACTGTTTTAAGGACTTAAAGGCAAAAATGAAATGTTCAATGCACATTATGCGCTGGAAAATATTCAAATATTACAGGCCTAAAAGTCTTAAAGATCGTCTTAAAATGTCCCACAAAAACGCTGGATAGCAAAAGCGTTGCAGTTACCAGTCCCTAGAATTGAAAAAAAAAATTAACGTTCTGGTAAATAGCCAGTGAACAAAGGAATGCCTTATCGTCTGAGAATGCAAAAGTGATGACGAAAGAAATGATACGAAATAGAAAAATCGTAAATACGTTGTGTTAAAATGTTTGTTAATTTTTAATATATAGTGGGTAATTTAAGAACTAATAAAGTTGCCAAATATATTTCGATTTCAATCAGAATCAAACTTTTTCATTATTATTTATGAACTACAGTACTTTGAATTTAGATGGCCTTTGAGTGGTATAATTCATCTTTTAAAATTCAATGGCTGTCTAAATTCAACGAACTGTAATTCATTCATTCATTCATTCATTCTTCTTCTTCTTCTTCGTATTCTTCTTCTTCTTCTTCTTCTTCATATAGCGCTACGGCCCTTTCAGTTTGGGCTTGGCTTCCCTTATAATTGATGCCCATTCTTCTCAATTCAATGCTTTTATTCTCCATCGTTTCACACCGAGCAGCTGTAGACCATATCGTATTCAAATCGCAAAATAACACGCATTTTCCCCAGAATACCGCCTTTGAAACCTACTTGTCCGGCAAGACACTGATATTGTTGTCCAGTCTAAACTTGAATAGTTTTCCTGTCACCTGCTTTCGGGCTCAAAATTATTATCAATATGTTTTGTTCACTTTTTGTAACCCTGTCCGTTTCTCTCAAGGTGGCTTTTATAACATAATTTGCGATAATTAAATCTCCTTACATCCGAAGGGGCAGTTTCTTCACATAACGATTTTCGGGTGATGAACTAAATATTTCCTTTGTCATCTACTTTTATTCTGTGTTCCCTCTTACAATGGGTGAAGCAGGATACGTTGATTATCATTCTGTGTGTGCATACACGTGTGTGTGTGTGTGTTTGTGTGTGTGTGTGTGTTTGTGTTTGTGTGTGTGTGTGTGTGTGTGTGTGTGTGTGTGTGTGCGCGCGCAACTGTCGCTTTACCAGAATACTCAAACCTTAGCGGATTTCCAAAAGGTTTCTTGCGATTTTATGTAATTTCTACCTTCGATAAGTTTTAATTTATTGCAATCTGTAATGACAAATTGGCAGAAGCACGAATTTGTGAGGCCGATGCAACATTAATACCCTTCAATTCATAGTATCTAAACGTTACATGGTATTATATTTCGAAAAAACGAATCTTTCTAAGTAACACTTTGGTAGACGGTAAAATAAGACGATGAGAGTGGTGAAAAAAATATTTTGTTTCTTCCCAAGATTTAAGATGTGGGCCGGGTAGCGTAGTCGGTACAGCGACTGGCTACGGGCTGGAAGGTTCGGCGATCGAATCCCGGTGGAGGCGAGATTTACCGCACCTGTCCAAACCGGCTCTGGGACCCACCCAGCCTCCTGTTCAATGGGTACCGGGCCTTTCCTGGAGGTAAAGAACGGCCGGAGCGTTATGCTGACACCTCACCCCATCTAGTGTCGTGGTCAAGAAAGAGTAGAGCTATACCTCTACTCCCCCCTACGGGCCGTAAGACCTGTACACAACAACAGTGCCTGTACAAGGGTGCACTTTACACTTTTTTTCTAACCTGGGCGAAGAGATACGCGTAGACGGTGAAGGTCGTTACTTGCAATGCAAGTTAAGTAGTTTGTAAGTGTTACAGTAGAAGAATATGAAACATGCGGACATCTGAGATAGCCTCCCAATAAAATACACATGTTCATTACTGTACTTCAGCAGTTTCTTCAGAAATAATAAAACAAAACAACGGGCAATTTTCTGTCAAAAGAAAGAAGGTTAAAAACGGCCGGTTTTACTGTTTGTTTAGACTGAAATTAACCTACTCTAAACACAACGGGACATAGCGCGTCAAGAAAAACTGCTGAAGGTTTTGTAAAATTATATTTCTATGCATTAAGAAAGAAGTCTTCACTTTCCGCTATAAATCATTTTTACCGTTACACGATTTGTTCTCTCATACTCAGTGGCGTACCGAGGGGGGTTGTATGGGGGTTCAAACCCCCACCCCCAAAATCCTTAAACCCTCCAAAATCGTGCAAAACTCAACCCGGTTTGAAAACTATTAAAAATTTGCTGAATTTAGGACACCAGCACCCCAGGATGTTCGGAAAAAGGCAGTAAAATTCTAAAAATATCTAGATTTGCAATTGTTTTATTACATTAGCAATGACAAATAAATTGGTTGTCATCATAAATAGTCTTGAAGTACCAAAAATTAAGAAATTTTTAGTATATGAAATAAAATTTCTTGTACAAAATTACAGCTGCTTCCAGAACCCCTGACTAGGGAGCTACTGCCCCCAGATTCCAGTTCTCATTGCCCTCTGTCCTCAACTGAATTTGTTGAACCTCCCCAAACAAAATTCCTGGTTACGCCACTGCTCACACTTAACGTGAAAAATCAAATATGTATGTTGCAAACTTTTTGATTTGTCCGGACAAGTAGATTGTTCGGCTCGTTCGATTAACTGCGACAAGCGAGTATTATGTTTGAGACAGTTGTCTATCTGTCAGCATGGAAAAACTCTGGTTCTACTCGACGGAAATTTATGAAATTTGGTGAGCATTCTTCGAAAGTTTGTCAAGAAAATTCATGCCTCATTAGCATCTAACAAGAATAACGGGTACTCTTCGTGAAAACCTATGCATATTTATGACAATATCTCGCTCAGTTCTTGTTAGAATGAGCGTTGATTCAGGCAAAAGTTACCGAGAAATGAAGACACGTATTTAAGGTTCAGTAACTTTTTTTTTTTAGAAAATTGTGCCGTTTATGGGATAATGTGGAAAATTATTTACGGTCGGGCAGGCCGCAGATGATATTGTGCCTCATTGCTCTGCTGGTTACCTAGGTCTACTAATACACAATCAGAATAGGTAATACTTACTGCTTTTCCATTGTAACAATGATTACGCGAAAGGGTCTTATTGTTACGTTTAAGAACACTTACCTACCTTCTTATGACATATATACAGATGAAACATTTTCACGTTTTCTCACGTGAGACGGTACTGCAGCGACTAGAAAAAATGACCACTGTCATTCAGATCGGAATCACACTGATGAACAAGCTGACTTATGCAGACTGTAAAGAATTACCAGGACTAACTGCCTGACAAGAATTTGTGGAATTTATTCTACAAATTCAAAGATGAAAATATCTCATAATAATGAGTCCGTTATTCACGAGTGTATATGATATATGAATATTCCCATCTTATGATATTCAGTTGCTCCTGATATAAGTAGCTCACGTGGTAACGGGCAGTGTTCTGCAGCAGAATGTTGTCTTCAGCGAATTCGCCCACGAGTCAGGAAAGAGCTCAAATATACTGCAAACTGCCGGGTCTCATCGCGAAATGAAATTAAAAACTTCAAAAGAATGCCTTGAATGTAGCAGTTTCATATGGGACGATCATTTGGTAACAGTAGTTCAGGTAGCAGCCCCAGAAAGTGTTTGTAAACGGAATTAGCCAACATGTGTACCTGGTAATCCTGTTAAACGTCTCAGGTGTTTTGGCCTAACAATTTCAATGACCTAATCTCTGAGCATTCTCCAACGTATTCCGCTTTTAATTAGTTCATTACGTTCGGTATTATAATACTGACACGTATTACGAATAATACACAGAATTATAAAATATGTTCTATGGAATCGCCAGACAGCAAAATATATCCATCGATGAACACAGAAGCTTTGGGTTACGTTAAGAAATTTGTCAATATAGGACAGTCTATACTGCGGCACATTTGCTAAGCCCCAAATTTTGTTTTACAAAATTTTTAGAATACCATCAAATCATAACTAATTACCAGAACACCGCAGTGAACGAAACCATCAGTGAGAAACGCCCAAATATAAATTAAGCTGTGGAATAACACTGAATTTAAAGCAAAGTTAAAAATGTCGTTTATAATCAAAGTAAGCAGTATCTAAGTTTGTGTGAGTTACAGCTGGCGCCTCGGCGAAATAACACTGGAAACGTCGACGGTGATTTCTGATTATTATTAGAGCTGCATGTAAAAAAAAAGCATAGATCTACAACGAACAATAAAGTGGATTTCAAAGCCATTCGAATATTCAATTAAATTTTGCGTAGTAATCACAATATACGAAAAAAAAATTATTTTTAAAAAATACGAGTATACAGGGTTGATTTTTCTTTAAAAATCTTGCCACCTACTTGGAAGCTTATATTGTCGATCAAAGCATACGTACACGTACATAATGTAACGAAATTATGTAAACGAAATATCGACTTTTAGAACGATTAAAAAGAAATTCCCCAACTAAGACTGCACGAAAAAGAGTGAAATACAAAATTTTATTGAGTTTTGCGCATTTGGTACAATTTTGTAAATCAATGATTATAATTTTCTTGACCCATTTTGCAACATTACCACGCCTGTAATTTAAGTTTATAAAATTCACTAAATCTGTTAATGTGCTGTCAACCGAGAATAACACCAGATGCTTTCCGTTCTCGGAAAGGAAATCCAAAAAAAAAAAAGATTAGAAAGCAACAAATAAGTAACTACACAGTAATAATTCCTTGCCGATCTTGTTGGCCGTGCGGTTTCAGGCTAGGTCAGAAGCCGATTGACAACTGGATTCGAAGTTTCGAATCCAGCTGACGGAATGCATGTTTGTCTGTTACGTCTGTTGTCTGTGTTAAAGGTGGCTGCCATTGCGACGTGCTGACTACTCGTTCAGAGTAGTCCTACAAAGAGTTTAATCTCATGTATGTGTTCTTTGAAATTCAACAATTTGGCGGCCAGGGCTACTATGGGATTGTTACGTCACAAAAAATATATTTGCACATAAAATATGCCTCAATTTTTCCAGACTGTAGACATCATGAGGTTCTTCAGTTACTTGACCAGTTTACTTTTACATCTTCTACTGATTGGGATCAAAGTGTGCAGACCTCAAGTTATTGGACTTTTGGAGGACGTGGAGGAGTTCACAAAAGAAGCAACACAATTTTCCGAAGAGGAACCACCAGACGCACAGGATATTCTAGAAGAGTATGACTTCATCATAGTTGGTGCAGGTTCAGCGGGTTCTGTTGTGGCTAATCGTCTCTCCGAGATCTCTGATTGGAATGTCCTACTCATTGAAGCCGGCGACAAAGAGAATTATTTAATGGATATTCCTCTCATGGCACA
>Ga0136643_10015208_pt1 | contig 11568 bp, 6 predicted proteins | sample TergutLab28metaG_FD_96883 | JGI IMG/M metagenome (GOLD analysis project Ga0136643, IMG submission 96883) | Labiotermes labralis P1 segment gut microbial communities from Petit-Saut dam, French Guiana - Lab288 P1 (version 3) (version 3) | ecosystem: Host-associated > Arthropoda: Insects >...
AAAACCGTCTGAAACATGTAGAGCGTCTCACAGAAATAAAGAAATTTGAAAAACAGGTAGCAGTAACGGTCTGACAAATACCTGACGCTGTATGTGCAGTTTTGAGCTCCTGATGATGGACGGAAAAACCGTCTGAAACATGTAGAGCGTCTTACAGTGATAAATAAATCTGAAAAACGTTGCGTCTTATCGGTTGTATTCTGAGAAACATACGATTTTGTGCAGTAATAAACTAGTATTTGAATATACAAATTGAACCTTAAAAAACTAACTGTGCCTTGAAACTGTATTTAAACAATCAGTTCGTACCTCGCAGTAAATACGCTCTACCTGAGTTTAAAGAACTTGTCAGTCAATCTAATAAAAACCAAAGCCATTTGTTGTGAGAAAAATAAAATGTATTAAATATATTTGTGTGGGTAGAACGTAGAATCTTTGAATGTTGAATCTTGTGTTATATAAAGTAACCATTAAGCTTATAAGAGCTAATACATATAATTGAAACCTGAAGGATTCTTTTAGGGGTATAGTGTCGGTGTCATAGATAAATTGTTGCGGATATTTTCCATTGTCGTACTCGAATACACACAAAGTTTCGGTTTATGGATTTGCCTCTTTCTTTAGATAAAATAATTGAGGATAAGAACAATTTACGGTGGGCAGTTCTGACAGTTATATTCTGTAAAACTTTGTGTCTTGTTTTTAGGCAAATGTGATAAACCGCGTCCAGAATTGCACTCACTATTATTAATAAATTTACCGTACCATGAAAGAGAATATTAAATGTGAGTGTCGTAACTTAAAACACAGTCCGGCATGCGTAGTGTTAGGGACAATTTGTCTTATTGGATTACAATAAAAAAAAACAAGTTATTTTTATGTTCACAGCAATAATGAACTGAAAGTATTCAGGAGGTAATTAATTTTTAAAAGCGATTATTTCTTGACAAATTGCAGAACTGTCGTAAAATTATGAAATTTCTTTACCTTTCTCTCTCGTTTTCTGAATTGTGTAATATTACATTATTCCAGCTGTAAATAGAATTTACATCTCTTGATTTAACATAAATTATGAAATTTCTTTAACTTTCCCTATCGTTTTATGACTTGTAATATTTCTTATGCCAGTTTTAAATACAATTTACATCTCTTGATTTAACATAAATGCCTAAGTGTAATCCCATACCATGGAAACCATAAATTATGAAATTTCGTTAACTTTCCGTCTCTTTTCATGGCTTGTAATATTTCGTATGCCAGTTGTAAATACAATTTACATCTCTTGATTTAACATAAATGCCTAAGTGTAATCCCATACCATGGAAACCATAAATTATGAAAATTTTTTACCATTTCCTCTCGTTTTCTGACTTGTAATATTTCTTATGCCAGTTGTAAATACAATTTACATCTCTTGATTTAACATAAATGCCTAAGTGTAATCCCATACCATGGAAACCATAAATTATTTTCTGCCTCTTGTAACAGACTTCTCTGCAAGCACTCATGGATGGATACTTTTATATGTCTATAAATTCCCACTGCGTCTAGAGGAAGCTAATATAGAGACATAACTTTGGCAGTATTGCAGGTGTTCAATATCTATACATCATTGTTACGTTGCTTCAGACCTCAAACAACAGGATAAATTGCATAGCCTACCCCACGACTCTTATATCATAGAAAAGAAACTGTTTGTACATGCAATAGTTGAAGGAGAAAGCGTCTCTGAATATTGCAAACATTTCCTGCCGTTGGATCCATAACCGTACGAAGTTTTGTGTAAGTAAACGTCGTGGTTTCTTGCCACAACTTGAAAGCAGGCGAGGAAAGCAAACACAGGTCATGTTTATTAATTTTCCGACAGATATGTTACACGCTAGGTTTACAGTACCAACGACTGACGTGTGTAATCGTCACAATTTTTCTTTTAAATTCAAAATGTACATCGATCCTGAGTTTCTGACAGTCGTGATGCTGACTGTACAACTCTTCGTGGACGTCGCTCTGTGTCGATTGGTCTTGCTTTTGTTGTTGTTTCTGTCCTCTTGGACTCGTGATGACTGGGTGGCAGTCACCACGGCGTGGCGCGTCTATGATTGCGGAGGGAGAGTAGCTGCGAATACATTGAATAAGCAGTGGCGGACGGCCGAAAAGGGGCGTTCCTTCAGCTTAAGGTTGGGACGACGTATTAACAATTGCTTACTGCAAAAAAAAAACTACCATGTCCACGGAACATTTCACGGAGCCCCGGACTTGGAATATTCCCGTGTTTTTTAGGCGTAGATGGGAGGATAATATTAACCCTTATCCTGATAACGTGGAGAATGTGGTGAGATCCTAATAATGACAGCAAATGGCAGATGGGATTTAATTCGGCGTTTGAATGGTTCAAATGAATCTTCAAGAAGTGAGATAAGGCGCATGTAGTGGATTGACATGGCTCAGGATAGGGACAGGTGGCGGGCGCTTGTGAATGCGGTAATGAAATTTTGGGTTTTATAAAAAGGGGAATCTTTGGACTGACTGAGGACTCGTTAGCTTCTCAAGAAGGTCTCTGCTGCATGGATTTAGTTAGTTTGTTTGTCATTTTGGACTGTTTGTTAAGGTAAAGGATATATGATCCTTCGGAACATCGTTAATTGTTTACAAATCCATAGACCTAACATTCGATAATACTTGCACCTTAAGAGCAATGGTACCATTTTTACATCACTTGCAGTAAACTGTTTTGACTGCCTGTATCTATACAATTTATTTCATGGCTTGGTTGCCTCCCCATAGTTAAGGTTTCACGATCACACTTAGACACACTACGCTTGGTAGGACTCTTCTGGATCAGTGATCGGCCCGACTCAGAGACCTCTACCTGACAACTCACTACACTCACAGAGACAGGTATCCATGCCCCCAGTGGGATTCGAATTCGCATTCCCAGTAAGCGACAGGCCACAGATCTAAGTCTTAGATCGAACGATCTCTGTGATCGGCGTATCTATACATCATTTACACGTTATACTGAGGTCGGAAATTTGCAGAATTCTCGTCTGACTAAGAAAGTCTTTTTACTCTGCCGATTCTCAAGTGACATAACTTATTTTCTGACCGTCAGGTACTAATGAAAATGAAGTGACAAAAGGGATAGCGGTAAGGGAGCTTCTGATTCATTGGTTGAGCGAAAATTGGCCTGTCACTCGCCAGAACGCAATTGTCTTTTCCACTAATTACTCGGAAGTCCTGCTAATTAATTGTTGCCACGTGCATGTCACAGACAATTGAGCCGGCACGGATGTGAACTGCCTGTCCGACACTTAACTTTGGCGCTATTTAGGATAATGGATAGGATAATGGATACGTTCACTATGGTGACGAGCGGAGAACTTCTTGTGCCGAGAATCACCCACCGGTCTTTTCAGGCTACAGAAAATAAAAGAAATATTCGTACCCACGCCGTGAATGTTAAGAGTGTGGCCCGAAATACTCATATAGTCTCCTTTACCTCAGCATTGATGGAGGTGAGTGATCAGCGTCATGCATCCGCCGACTTACCCATGGACAAAACCTCAAATATCTTTGTATAGGAGATTGTTTGGTTCCGATAGCCGGTCTGGACGATTTGGATAAAATACACAGAAAAAATTTGCCCCTTCCGAGGATCAAATCCCTGATCTTTCTTGTACCGGGGTGTTGATAAGTCCTTAGCCCGACCAGGAAGGAAACGAGCTCAGAAGCATGTCAGGGACGCGCGCGATTTCAACAACATCGAGACGCGAGCTGTCATCAAGTTTCTTTTTCCTGCAAGACAAGGCGCCGAAGGAAATTCAAGTCATTGTGACAGAAACATTTGTTTGTTTCCTTCCTGGTCGGGCTAAGGACTTATCAGCAACACTGCACGTATGATTGGTTAATAAAGAAGCAGACAGGCAAATTAAATGTCTATAATTATTATCTAATAACACCATGGAGCAGAGTTTTTCCTGAGAAGCTAACAGTTCCTCAGCTAGTCAACAAATTCCCCATAATTTATGGAACCCGAATGTTCATTACCGCGTTCACAAGAGCCCGCCACTTGTGCCTAGCTTTGGACTGATCAGTCGCGACTTGTTTCTTTGTAATTTAACATTTTGGGGTTACAAGAATTTTTCTGGACACAGAATATACTGTCCCTGTGTTTCAGATGTGCTTACTGATTCTCATGTTAAGAAATGCAGAGAATCTCATGGCTTATATTAGGGCGTCAACTCTGTCATACTCTTTAGCCATCAGGAACGGGTGTAATCATGACGCTGCGTCTGACAGAAACTTACTAGCCCATCGGTTTCTTTTGCCTCAGTCGTCTGTTCTTCTCAGGATTTGGACAATTTCCGGTTTTTTTTTTGTTTTATCGCTAGTCTATCTTACTCACACATAAAATATACTCCATTAAGCTGGCAATCAACGCAAAGCAATAAAATATATCTTGGGAAGGGCGCTACTTGAACGGTTTACAGCACGTTTATTACGAAGTATTCCGACGTACCGGAGAACCGCAGCAGACAGGAGGACTTTACGACATGCTTCGAAGTAGCTACCAAATTAATCAATAACGTTATTCGTGTGGGGCTAGGGACATGCCCCGTGCCTGTAATGCGTTACTAATATATCTGTGCTGCCGCATTAAACTTCACTGGGGCGGTGGTGGTGGGGGGGGGAGATAAGGTTTTTATACCAGTTTCTGTTGTTAAAGAGAGGCGAATTGAGATCCAGTGGAAATTGCAGACAGTTGACTATGAACTTCGTAGTTAATTGCAAAATATACTCGAATTAAGGTAATGTCGTGTTCTGGATAGGCTGATGGAAGCGGGGGAGGGGGTAGCAATAAATGTGCATATAATTAAAAAGAATATAGATTGTAGGATGCCTGAAAAATAGCTACTTGTGGGACCAAAGCGGAGGTAGAAGCAGAACATAACAAACTCTGCTGAAGAAAATTTATGGCTTTTGTTTTTCTTCAGATATCAGAATCTGCATACTTACTTACACCATGGAGCAGAATCCTTCTTGAGAAGGTAACCGGTTTTTACGTTAGTCAAGAAATTCCCCGCTTTTTGTTGGAAGCTGAACGTTCATTACCGCTAATGGTGGGGTAAATATCAGTGATAAAACCACACACAAACACACACACACACAATGGAAACGTGAGGCCAAAAAAAACCCCCACCGAGAACAACAACCCCGAAGAGAACCCAGAAGACGTCAAACATATTAAACAATAGTTGTAGGTATCAGTCAATAACACAACAATATCTAAAAAAGATGTTTAATAAAGGATGAAGTAAACTACGTGTTTCGGCCTAATGTGGCCATCATCAGGTTTTCACCCGAAAGTAGCTTTACAAGATTGGTATGTGTATGTCACGATGGTGAGATCTCAGCATCTGTGATGTTTGTTATATGCTATTTTTAAGGGGCTCAGGTGGGGGGGGGGTATCTGTGATGTGCGCTATCCTGGGGGTGCAGCTCAAGTATGTCTGCTCGCTGCTGTCCTGTGTGGGTCTTCAGCTACTGTTTGTCCATATCCGATGAGATTTTAGAAACATACTAACCAACTAACCACGCACCCCCAACCCAATTGATTACCATAGACAACACAATCTATTATCACGGCCCCCAAACAACCCCCTCCCCCCTAATACGTACCCATAAAACGTACATTTTACCAGTCACTGACCATTAGACTTCCCACTAAATAAACTGATTGTGACGCGTAACGATGATGAGATCTCAGCATCACCTCGCAATATAGGCATATATATGATACTCTTTGGGCAAAATTGTAATAACCTGAAGATGGCCGCTATTGGCCGAAACATGTAGTTATTTTTTGCTATTAAATATCATCATAAATCCATACTACCATAGTTTGTGGTTTCATGATTGATATTTACCCACCCCCTCCTTAGTCTTTCTACACACAACGGGGATGACACACCTCAGAATTCATTACCGAATTCACAAGTGACGGCCAACTGTCCCTATCTGCCAGAATCTACAAGGTGATATTATTAAAAATACGACTATAACGGAATTTTTTGATCTCTTGGTATTCATTCACGATTTAGATACAAATTTTATGGTTCCAATTTTGCAATATATTTGTGTATAGTGTCCCTGTTGACATTCAAAATAACCATTGTTAATTACTAGCACAGTTTCAGTCCAAACTGCAAAAAATGGATACGATCCGCAAGTTGTGAGTGTAACATTTCAATGCCGGCCTCGGTACGTTGAAGTGACCTCAAATTCTTCACAAATTGTCGGCCTCAGTGCACCATAGAGTTGTGTTTGCCTCTGAGGTTTAAAACGCTTTCGCCTTACGCTGTAATTGGGATGTAAAACCCCGGCGACTTTGAAGGGTTAATTCCAGGCCTGAGCAGCAGATTATCAGCCAGCCACATCTAACACGATACAAGGCAGTCGAAGATAAACTGCAGCAACCAGTGTATCTGCAGAGTGGATTACTCACCGGAACTAAGAACCTTCGCACTTCCGCTAGTGCATAGGCGATCCTGGCGTGCGCTTCTGCGGGGGGTGCGAAAGCTGTGATCTCTACGTGCAGGTCGTCACTTAGATGCGAGAACTTCGGGTCACCGGAGCACCGCAGCTCTTCTTCCTGCAACACAGGCGTAAGGGACCACCTGAGTGTCATTCAGTATATTCGTAGCGGGTGTGGGAGGTGGGCGAGAAATACGGAATGTTAGAGCTGAAATCTGTATGGACGGGGATTGCACCATATGCACTGCGGATGTAATATGATATGCCTTTTACCGAGAAGTGGATATGACGAGCAAACAAAATCATCAACACATCCGTTCTGGCGCTGATAATACAGATACGCGTCGCTTAACGACGGTGATACGTTCTGAGAAATGAGTCGTTAGGCGATTTCGTCGTTGTGCGAACGTGTACTTACACAAACCTAGATAGAACAGTATGGCCTACTACACACCTAAGCTATATGGTATAGCCTATTGCTCCTAGGCCACAAACCTGTACAGCTTGTTACTTTACTGAATACTGTAAGCAGTTTGTAACACAGTGGTAAGTATTGTAAGAATATATTGTAATACTATAATCTTATGGGACCACCGTATTATATGCGGTCTGTCGTTGATCGAAACGTTGTTATGCGGAATGATGATGAGGAACGAATTCCGGTCTTGTCCATCCTGTAACCTGGACATGAAAGCCCACGCTGACACTGGTACATGCATAAGCATTTTTACATGTTTTTAGAACAGCGGCTAAGTCTTGGCTCGCGATAACATAATATACACGATCAAACGAGTGTTAACGTACAATTTGTATATTCTTCGAAGCCTCCAGACCGGTGATATGGCTGCTCTTAGATTGACGGGTACCAGCGATTTGTTCCTCGGGGCTAAAGTGGCACGTGGATGAGGCTTATCATTTTTCTCCAATCAAAACCGGGTTGACAACTAGTGGATCCTTACCGTCACTTCCCCATATAACTTTGTGTTTCGCATAAGAGTAACTTTACATGTACTGCTATGCTGAAAACCGTACTGAGCCCAGATACGTGACTATTCTGTATATGCACTGTGCCTATTTTGGTCAGTTCCGTGATAAATCACCCGCGAGTGACTAGAAATATACTAAACTGAAATTCTATTAACAGGAAGAAATGTAGTTTTTTTTTTATTAAGGAGAGACATAAATTTTATAAATGCTTTTTGCTTAGTTAGAACACTGTTATTATCCCTTCTAAGTTTCAGGAGGCTGAAGATACACAGAGTGGTGCAAAAGTCCACTCGACACTAGGGACAACATATTAAACATGGAGAGTCGAGTGGTTTATGGACCACTCTTTATAAAATGATGAATTTTGCCTCTCTTCTTCGCGTTGGAATTTTCTCCATTATGCTGACAGAATTGAAATGTATGGAAACGGAACGTGCCTAATGTGGAAAATATTGGGCCCGAACGAAAGGCTTTAATTCAGAAATATTGGGTGTTACAAAATTTTTTACGTACACTGATCACCGATGATTTCTGGGGTAGTGAATTCTAGGTGATTTTGATAGGGTGAATGTTTAGATTGTGCGGAAGGGAGGAGAGGGGGGGGGCAGGGGAACGGAGAGGTGGAAAATAAATACAGCACTCTGGCAGAAAACTTCAACTTGGAATACTGATGAGATGAAGTGTGAAGGGTAAGACAGACGACTGACGGATCGTGAAGAGAGGAGGCTTATGTATCTTGTCCTGTAGCGGACTTAATACAGGGGTGTTGATAGGTCTTTAGCCCGATCAGGAAGGAAACAAGCTAATGTTTCTGTCAGAATGGCGTGAATTTCCTTCGGCGCCTTGCCTTGCAAGGGGAAAAAAACTTGATGACAGCTCGCGTCTCGATGTTGTTGAAATCATGCGCGTCCTTGACATGCTTCCGAGCTTGTTTCCTTCCTGGTCGGGCTAAGGACTTATCAGCATCACGGTATTTAAAAATACAGGCAATATACGATTAAAATGACATCGAGATGCGTTCGTGAAACCATTGTTGACATGGAAAAGAAATAAGTATTACATATTCTGAGTTTGTGTTTTTAGCCTTGGTTATCCAACAAGCAACGCGCGTGCGCCGTATTGTGTGACCTGTCTGGCTGCATGAGATTTTCCACATTATCTCGAAAGCGGCACGATTTTCCTACAAATTTTTTTTTTACCTGAAATTTTTATTTTGATTTACTTTGCAATTTTTTGTTCCAAACAATTCTCATTCTAAGAAGAATTGAGCGACGTATTGCCATAAAGGTGTTTAAGTACTCATGTAAAGTACCCTTTATTCCTGTCAGATTTTAATGAAACTTGAATTTTCTCTACAGGTTTTGGGGGAAAATAAAGTGTTCCAAAATAAAATTTATGAAAAACATCCATTAACAGCCAAATTGTTCCATGCTGAAGGACGGGCAGACAGACATGATGAAGATAATAGTCGCTTTTCGTAATTTTATGAAAGCGCCTAAAAGATTTGTAATTTTGTGTTTTATGAAAAAGCACGTAATTCGCTTTTGATCTTGCATTTTGACTTTCTCACAAACGCTCGTCATCATGTCACTATAGGGTGTTGTTGACAGAACTAATCAGCAGTGGGAGGCTAGGCTGTGAAAATCAGTTTTGTTTAATCCAATAATTATAAAATTTGTTTCATATAAAATTATATATAGGCCTATTAATGACACGCATAATCTGTCCCTGCATAAATTATTACCTAATTTTAAAAGTCATTCATTATAAAAGTAATCGGATATCAGGTTTTGTTTAATTTAGATTTTTTTTACATTGATCCGTTGTTGACCAAAGTAAATCTGGCACATCGAACTGTAGTGTCAGCTTTAGGCGTTGTTGCAAAATTGCGAAAAGAGACTATTACCTTCATGTCCATCGGATAGTACGCATGGAAAAAACTCGGTTTCCACTTAAAATATTTGCATGTAATTCTATATTTGATTATTTTTCCAAAATCTGTCGAGAAAATTCAAGTTCCATTAAAATTCGACAATAATTGAAGGTAATTTACATGTAAACCTAAGCACATTTATCGTAGTATATCGTTTAATTATTCGTAACACGAGATATGTTGCAGAAGAAAATTATAGAAAAAATAAAAACGGATTCTATGTTCAACGATTTTTTTTTCGAAAATCAGGCCGTTTATACGATAATGTGGAAAAATTGTGTAGAGCCTGGCAGGCCACAGATGATGTGCATCAGCTTTGCATGATGAATACCTAAGGCTAAACACACACACGCACACATACACACTCACACACACACGCACACGCACACACACACACACGCACACGCGCATACACACACACAAACACACTCACACACACAAACACACACACTCACACACATACACACACACATACACTCACACACACACGCATGCACGCACACACACACACCCACACACCCACACACTCACACTCACACACACACACACACACACACTCACACTCACACACACACACACACACACACGCACACGCACACGCACTCGGTACGTGTAATAATTCCTGCTTATCGACGGCAACAATAGTTGCAAGGAGGCGCCTGATTGTTACGTTCATACGTAGCTTGGCTGCGTTGGTTTGGTACTAGATTTAACTTACGTCCATCGGAAAGTTTCGTGTGGCAACCACCAAGCCACCCGACCGCAGGAAGTGTATATGTTTGTGTGTACACACTTACACACAAATACTTTCTGCGGCTAGGTTGTTGCCACACGAAACGGTGTGTGTGTGTATATATATATATATACACACACACATACAAGCGCGCGTGTACTCCCTCACAATCTATCCCACTTATAACGACAGCGGTTTATGCAGCACCTCGTGTAAAGCGACAGACATTCTGTTAATATAGACATGGGTCACATAACGACGGCGATAGATTCTGAAAAATGCGTCGTTAGGCGATTTCTTCGTTGTGCATAAGTGTACTTACTTAAACCTAGATAGTTTAGCCTACTAAACAATTAGGTTCCAAGCTATAACCTTTTGCTCCTAGGCTACATACCCATAAAGCTTATTACTGTACTGAATACTGTAGGCAAATGTAACACAATGGTATTATAATATAATATTATATTATAATATTACGGTATAATATTATAATATATTTTTATATTATATTATAATACTATAATCTTATGGGACCACCGTCGTTAATGCGGTCCGTCGTTGACCGAAACGTCGTTATGCGGCGCATACCTGTATAGGTAATTTCTCTCTGTTAACCATAACGTTATATTCCTCGGATAGAACTACACCCGTTTACAGCGACACAAAATATTCAGTCCCTTTCATGACGTTATAACCGAGTTCATTTGTGTGTGTGTGTGTGTGTGTGTGTGTGTGGATAGCTGTGACGTGTATTTCACAGAAATGGTTTAGCGCTAGAATTATGTAAAGGCTGCTTAAATTTGAGAATTCTGTTATAAAAGTCTCCGTGGGGAGGCACAATATAAACTAAGAGTCAACCTCTTCATGGACAACAAACATCTTTCTGGGACAAAATGGCAGCAGCATGTCTAAATATAGGACTTGAAACTCTTAACGTTTATCAGTGCTTGGGCTCCAGGACGGCGACTTGAAAGGCGACTCCATTTTTTTCCAAATCCGAGGAACAAATTAACAAATGTCACCACGTCAACAATACAGAAGACTCAAATGTTCAACAGGATCCCTGTGAGAAACTAAAATGTCACTAAATGTAACAAGAATAGATGTTACTGTTTGTTGGCGTTATGTATTTCAGACTTAGAACCACTAAAATTATTAGGGCCGGTTAGAAGAAAGGGTGCCCCTATAATTTACTCAAAAAATTAACTTTTCTATTCTAAATATTTTTACGATTAACCGAACAAAAAAAAACAAACTTGAAAGTATGCCAAGACGTATTAAATTAAAAATTGCAATTTTTTTAAATATCCTGGTTATTAAAGAAAAATTTGAAATTATGCCAAGACGTATTAAATTATAAATTGCAATTTTTTAAATATCC
>Ga0136643_10015210_pt1 | contig 11568 bp, 6 predicted proteins | sample TergutLab28metaG_FD_96883 | JGI IMG/M metagenome (GOLD analysis project Ga0136643, IMG submission 96883) | Labiotermes labralis P1 segment gut microbial communities from Petit-Saut dam, French Guiana - Lab288 P1 (version 3) (version 3) | ecosystem: Host-associated > Arthropoda: Insects >...
AATGTATGCCCCCTGAGGATGATCTATGATCGAAACATGTAGGAGCGTTTTAAGTGTTTCAATATGAATTTTAGATCATTAAATGAATATATTTGCATTTGATGATGTATTGATTAAATAAAGTACCAGTGATATTGGCGTTTCCGTTCTTCTGGAATAACACGTTACGTCAGTCGGTAATCGGTCCCCGGCGTTTCCAAAAAACGTAGTGGTCTCATCTTCAATGGGAGAAGTGTTTTAAGATTAGACCATACCCCAGATGATTGGCAACCACAGCTACACCGTTGCGAAAAACGGAAAACCCGGACTCCGCTATGCAGGGCTTCCTCCTGCCTGCAGTCTGTTATCATTTGCAAGCGCCCGCTCGATCTGCCCCAGTGACGGAATTATATTGAATTGTATTGAATTTCAATCCACTCGTCACACTTAACAACCACATAAAAGTAACGCGACATTGTTTGCTGTATAACGATCGACATACAGAAGTCAAATCGGATACAAGCATCTGTCTTTTCGTGTATGGAAAAACGTGACATAGTCAAGGTCAACCACTGCATTGCAAGCGAATGATTTATTCGTGACCGCTTCAGTGCTTCAACGATGCAGTTTTGTGCAAGCGTTACGTACATTCCAGAGGAAATAATACCGTAAGATTCTTCAGCAAAGGAAATAAAATTCTGAATACGTTGGCAACTATTGAAGCGAAAAACTGAAACCATCACTACATCAAACCATCGTATTACAAGAATTTCAGCAATACGTAAAACGATATCTCACACAATTTTAACTATTTGGAGGCGAAGAGTAACCTGAAATGTATTTAAATATTCAGCTCGCACCGCGCAGTAAACACACTTTGTATTGGTTATAAAAACATATCAGCTAATGTTGTATAGGTAAATAAAAGTCGTTTGTTCTGAGATCCGTACAGAACACGTATGCACTCTGTGGGAAGAATTCAGAACTTCTTATTGTTAAACCTGATGGTACATAAAGCAACCACTGGTTTTGAAACAGCTAAGTAGAGGGACAGCTTTCTTTAGCATTGCATAGCAGGTTTACTGTCTCTTTAAAATCAAATACATTACTCCCTCCCAAAATGAATACCTAATCACATTACGGCACTTCGGCTTGTGTAATCACCTCGCCATGACGAGATACAAGATTCAAAGTAAGTAGTTCCACACTCCGACCACATTAACCCCCGAGAATGCGGCCACAGCACGTTAAATTGTGGACAACAAATAGTGACCAGGCTAAGGGAAGGACAACCGGGGAAACTGTGATTCGATTCCCAACAAAGGCAAGACATTTTTCTCTTCACCAAAGCGTCCAGACCGGCTGTGGGGCCCACCCAGTCTCCTACGCAAGGGGTTACCGGAGCTCTTTCCCAGAGGGTAAAGCGGTCGGCACATGAGACTGACCACTCACCTCCTTTAGGGCTGAGGTTAAGAATATGTGGCGCTAGATCTCCACCTCCCCATATTCCTTCACACAGGTGAAGGGGAAACTTTTACCCTTAGGTTGGGGGCCCCAGCCCCGGGTCGGGGTGAAGGGGGAAAAAAAATTTTTCTGGGCGGGCCGGGAATAGGCCCGCGGCCAAACCCCCCCCCCCCCCCATATAACCAGCCTACCTACATAGATGCCCCCATTTACTGATATCAGCCCATTCGCAGTCACTTTCTGTTCCGGTATCTGGCTCAACATGACAACCCTTACGATCATAAAATTAAAACAGTAATTGTGCCGGTGTCTTCATACAGTGCCTCATTAAGTGAAAGACTTCAAGGAGCGCCTTTTTTTTTTAACGGCCCGGCATAACATTAAGAAAACTGCGCTGCAGGATATTCCAGTGTTTTAGACGAAAACAACGACGACAGACATGGAATTTCCCGAACTGCGTACCTCCACGTTTTTCATTCCTGTATGACAGCAAGATCCATCCAGTCCAAGCACACCCATTCTACTTCTTTGAGATTTATTTTAATACCATTCTCCAATCTACGCCTAAACCTTCCAAATGATTCACACTCAGAACAGACACACCATTAACCATTTAAAGACGAAGAGCTGACTGCCTTATTTAAAGACCCGGTTCGTACCGCGTAGTAAACACTTTTCATCTCGCTTATAAAACCAATCAGTTGATAGTTTATAGGGCAGAAGACGCTGTTTGTTCTGAGATAAATACAAAACACATAAATACAGTTTGGGCAGAAAGTACAATTCCTAAATGTTAAACATTTTGAAGCACGTAACCAGTAGGCTTTAGAAGGTTAATGTTCAAGAATTATTCACACCTAGGACGCTGGAGGAATGACTTAAATTTGCCTCCGTTCGACATCCAGGGGCAAATTTCACCCTGTGCCAGACCAAGTGCCAGGTGAGAGATGAAGCCTCATCGAACGACCAATGTTGTGGTAACATACTGGTGGCTGGTCGGGTCTTCCCCAAATCTCAGCCAAGGTTACAGTAAGCAGACCTGTAAAGTATCTGGTAGAACGAAGGTTCACTGAGGACACAACTGCCCTAATGTCACTGTTCCCACAACGAAACTCACAAGGACTAAAGCCCGCTCACCGTACTCGGATGGCGGCGTCTTACCGCTTTTGTCACTTAAGAAAGTGACATAGTGTTACATCCCATACGCGAATATTTTCGTATCTTTGCTTTGGTAGACCCAATGCGACCTTCATGACATCACACGAGGCGCCGGTTATTACGTAACTTGGCCCTGAGACAGGGTGATAAAATTCGTACTTTTTACAAAGCGCAATTAATAATTAAATAAGAACAAATGAAACGTAATTAAGCTGCAACTTAATAAAAGAAGAGATTTCACGCTTCGACACTCAAATGTACTCATTTCAGTTACATCCCTTAAGGCATAATCAAAACATAAAGTAGACGCTGGGTCCATAAAGGCTCCAATTGTCACCAAACAGTGTTGCCTCCAAGTTCTCAGAAGGAGTAAAAACAATGGCACACTACACGTGTCTTCCGTGTTCCATATATTTCCAGCTCGATTTTTTCTTGCAATTCTTTAATGGCATACGAAGACAAAAAGCCAACAACATAAAGCCGCGTTGCATAACACCGACCAATGTTCATTATTTCTAGCCTTGAGTGTCGGAGATCGTCACAATCATTTTCTTGAAGAGGCAGCTTCTCGAGAAGTTCGGAGCTGCTCAGTAGGTCAAACTCCCCCAAAATCTTACAAAACGGCAAGTCCAATTCAAATTTTTACAAGATATCACCACTGGTCCCTATCCTGCGTCAAATTAACCCAATCCACGACTCGACAATCCATTTCGTATTCACATAAAGACCCAGTTCACACAGGGCAATGAACATTATTCATCTCGGTTATAAAACACCAACCCGTCAACGTTATACACAGCAAAAGTCGCTTCTTGTTAGGAGATCCGTACAAAACACATAAATACCTTCTGCGGGCACAAGGTTTAATTTCTGAATGTTAAACCGGAGTGAACACGCGATAATGGTTAGGTATTAAGAGGCTAAAGGTCCTAAATGGCTTACTCCCACAACCAAACGAGTTAGGAATGGTGCAGTCCAGGCCAAAGCACACAGTTTCCACCTGCGTTCTGTGCAACCTACTCCATTACATCAGAATACCGCTCCCGTGACCTCCAGCCGTATGATACACCAAAACGTCATGGTCTTGTAACTATTTTGCAGGGACCTATACTATCAAATTTCATCAAAATCAGCGGACCAACTTCCTGATGGGCAAACACGATCTCACCCACGTGTTCCCAATTTACGTGCATCGTGCCAAGAGCGCGTATTAGCGACAAATGTTTTTAAGACGTATCTTTTTTCCCGAAGAGTTATAACAGACAACTCCCCACAGGTAAATGGGTGAGAGTTTAATTTGATAAATTAAAACAGTTTTGAGACAGTAACGCGGCTTTGTCAGCCATACATACGAACGTGTCAAACGAGTTACAACAGTAAGTTCCACTTATCACTTGGCAGCAGACTTTGCAGACCAGCAATTACAAACAAAAGGCAGAAACCACACTATATGTCTGACCCATATTTTACAATAGAAAACGATTTTTAAAAGTCAACACTCATTTTTCATATTTAAAGTATTCATAACAAAATGGCCTTAAAATCTGATACCACAACCCTGAATCGGTTAGAATGGCAATCATCGCGTCCAAGGTCAGAAAAAGAACCATGAGCAGGCTGTCCAACATTAGGAACGTATGAACCAGAACTGTAGTGAAGATATCAATGCTTGTCTATGGGGTATCTATTAGGTGATTAACCCTTATCATGCTAACGTGGAGAATATGGTGAGTTCCTAATAATGCCAGCAGATGGAAGATGGGATTTAACTCGGCGTTTAAAGGGTTAATATTCAGTGTACTTATTTCATATTCCAGTACTGGAGACATATACATATGCCCAACATCTTATTAAAAACAAACACTACGTCACCAGTTTCCATAATTTTGTAATTAATCCGACATGTTTTAACACACCATCAGTATTCTTGACAATACTGTAGAATGCCACTATTCACAAATTAAAGTTCCAATTCACTTTATATTTCTTGTACGACGCATCTTCTTTGACATGTCTTCGTTATGACGATGTTATTTGTGCCTTTGGTTATTACTTTCGACATCTACCTATGTGTTCCTTTACTATATCTTGACACCTTCTCACTGTTCAATTCCTGTTAGCTAATTTAAATGTTTTGAGGATAGTGGATTTTGACGGTTCTTATTTACGTGTCAGAATATAATTTAAGTGTATCAGTGCGACATAAGCCCGAAGTTAAGAAAATTAACAGATAATGGGAAAGCAGTATTCGTACACGCGTAAGTTACACTGGCGAACCCCTCAAAGAATTTCCATCGCGCAGCCGTTTCGCACACCCGTCAGCATTCGCCAAGCAACCTTCCCGCTTCCTGTTCTGGAGTAACTGCACGTGATCAAATCAGAAAAATTTCGCCCATTTATAACAAACAAGTCACTCAGTTAGGCAGAATCTTTTTCCAGAACTTGCCATTCATTCAACTACCACTTTTAAGGAACCCGACGGATCATTTACTTCTTCACAAGAGTCCACAATTTAGACCCCATCTTCAACCAGATGAATAGCGTCCACACCATCAGAAAGTGTGGACCGCGGTGGCAGAGTGGTTAAGGTGCTGTGCTACAAATCGGAAGGTTCGATCCCAGCTGGTGTCACTGGAATTTTTCATTAACATAAAATCCTTCCGATCGCACTATGGCCCTGGGGTCGACTCAGCCTCTAACAGAAATGAGTACCAAGAACATTTTCTGGGGGTAAAGGCGGCCGGTGCGTAAGGCTGACAACCTTACCACCATCCTGTGCCGTTGTCATGAAATCTGGGAACCTTAACTTCTTGGAGCCCTCTGGGCCACTTCAGACCTGTAACGGGACTGCTTTACCTTTACCTTTACCTTTACCATCAGAATGTACATTTGTAACAACGCTTTAATAATATTAACCGTCCATCTACACTTTGGACCCTCAAATACGAGGCAGCTCGTTCCTTCAGGTGTCCCTACAGTATAAAAGGATTCTACACCCGAATGACAAAAGCAACGAAAGCAATAAGTAATGCAAGGCACTGTACTGCCGCGTGCGTTACTCACACAGTCGAATCGATGTGCGCCATCACGCAGTATTCTGGCTGTCGTCCATTCCCTTTGGCGCCAACATCGACACCAAAACCTACACGTTCAACTCACCACGATGAACCACCTAATAAAATTTCATTGCAAGAAATGCAGTTCGTGTGTCTGATCAGTCTTAAAGACTGTCCGGCTCAGGGCATGTAATGGCACAACTAGCAGTCTTCCTGGACGAACTACAAACCTCGAAAACAGGTTGCGACAGTCGACCTTGCCTTCGTGACGGCTCCCATATAATCCACTGGCGATTAGCAGTTAAATGATGTCTGTTGTGAATGTTTATGAGTTATGTCCTTCAGGTATGTGTTTAATGGCGGTGAGTTGGGAGACTTTCAGAGATCAGCACCGCCTCCGTTCTTATCACTTTATCTTCATCCTCCATTCCCCCTCGTTAATTTGTACTTATCTCTTTCTTCTTTTCTTTCTTGTTTCATATTTCATCCCTTTTCCTGTATACCCTTATAACCACTTCTTACGGCTTCCTTTCTATTACACGTTCAAGTCGGTGCACTGCATACACTAAGGGCTGGCCAACCGAGACGCACAGGTTCCATTTCCGATAGGGCAAGACATTTTGTGTCTTCTCCAAACGAAATGTTCACATCGTTTCTGTGATCCACTCAGCCTCCTGCTCATTGTGTACTGTCGGCTCTTTTCCCAGACATACAGGGAATGGACCGTGAAGGTGACCGCCCATTTTCATCCTGTTCCGAGGTTGGAAATGAGTGGAGCTGTAACTCCAGCCCCCCTATATGCCTGCCTGCACGGCGTGCACAGGGACTACTTTACCTTCTCTTATAGACTCTTTCTATTTTTAATCCTCATCTCCTTGTTTTCCACAGCCAAGCACATTTTAGCTCAACAGCTCAGGGTTAAACACTCTGTTCCGAGTCATATTAAAAATTCCGAAACCCAATTTCTTGTAGTAATGGACACTGGTATTTCAAGGAAACTGTCCACTCAACCAGTAAAGTGGAGTAAAGTAAAGTAAAGTAAAGTAGGGTTCACCTTAGAACAGGCGATGCAGGCCAGGAGGAAGAGTAGAAGCACAGCTCTACCCTTTGTTTAACCTCGGTGCTAGATGGAGTGGGTGGTCAATGCCAAGCCCCGGCCGCCTTACCCCCGAGAAAGAGACCCGGTACCAATTATCCAGGAGACTGGGTGGTCCCCATGGTCGGTAAGGGATGTGGAAAATCGGGATTCGACCCCCGGACCATCTAACCCGTAGCGTGTTACTATACCGACTGCGCTATCCCGGCCCACCGCTCATCCAGTACTCCCAATGAAAATGTGGCGCTAACCCATTCTAGGCCTGGACAGGCGTTTAGGGCACAAGAAGGTTGAGGCTCCCGGAATTTCTAGAAGACTGGCAAATGGAAGTGGGAAGGTTGTCAGCCCTACGCACCGGCCACGAGATATCCCTGGTACTGACTTCTGTCACAGGCTAAGCCGAAAAAAAAAGTCCCAACGACGCAATCTGGAATCATACCCGCGACCGTCCAGCTTGTAGCATAGAGCCTCAACCAACTGTGCCACCGCGTACCCCGAACGTGTGGTGCTTCGGCACAATATAACTTATTTGGTTAACATATAACTTAACCTTCACCTTCATCATCAAGGTGAGACTACCCGAGAAAATGTAACTGATGGTGTGAACACCAGCTACACAGCCCTGACAAATAAATCGGCGTACTGCAGCGAGACCCGTTCGAAAAACATTACGGACGGTCTCTTACCTTGTTAACGCCAAACTATTACTGACCAGGGGCGTCCTGAAATGGATAAGGGTCGTGTGCGAATGTGTATGGAAATAGATGCCAGGCCCCACATTAGCTCTGCAACGGCGACAGCCAACTGTCAGCGGCTAGGCCGCAGTTCGTGCCTCGTTCCAAGTCATTTCGTTCTGCCAGTGCTCCCACGTAACAAGACAAAATAAAAAAAAAAAAAGTTCATGCATATTCTACACATCAAAACAAAACAGTTCGTCAAGGTTATCTAAAACTTTGATAAACGTGAAAATAAACACGCTGCACAAGTTTTTAAACATCTCTTCAATGATTTATGAGGGGAAAAAGGAAATCTTGCAAGCGAGAGGCAGAATTCGACTTATGTAGCGTTCTTTCAATCCGAAATCTATAAGCGATTTATATCTCATTGCTGCTCACGTGTCTAAGCTGGTAGCGGAACCCGGAAGGTCAATGAGTCACATTCATTATTACTCGAATTTACTCTCATAAATGTAACGATTGATGTAAATGGACTTTCAGAATATTATTTCCATGAACGCTTATAACGTGGGAGTCTCGCTGTGTCCTGGCTTCTTCCGGAACGCTCGCATGAGCCTAACAAACAACACGATGTCACATCCAATAAAACCCTTACCTAAGATCTCAGCAAAAGTTCCCGGCATAGCAGAGTCGTTGGCACGTGCAATTGGCCTATAAAATATAACCGGAAAGAACGTAGTCCTGTTGTGAAAGTGAGCCAAACTAACTGGAGATTAAGTGACAATACATTCTGCATTCGCAGAGTATAACCAACAAGATGCAACGTTTCACAATCTATTTATTTCTGTAAGACGCTCTACATGTTTCAGACGGGTTTTTCCGTCCATCATCAGGAGCTCAAAACTGCACATACAGCGTCAGGTATTTGTCAGACCGTTACTGCTACCTGCTGCTGGCTTCACGGCTAGCAGCAGGTAGCAGTAACGGTCTGACAAATACCTGACGCTGTATGTGCAGTTTTGAGCTCCTGATGATGAACGGAAAAACCCGTCTGAAACATGTAAAGCGTCTTACAGAAATAAATAGATTGTGAAACGTTACATCTTGTTGGTTATACTCAGCGAATATATTAGATTAGCGATGCACGGACCTATGAATGTTAAAAATACGTTCTCTGTTGCAGGATAAGCCTACTTATTCACCGTACTTCGTAAAGGGCAACAAGAAATAAAATGGAAAGCTCTTGCAGTGTTGTTCATGTATACGGCGCTTAGGTTATATTTTGACATGTTCAAATGAACAAAACAGTGTGTGTAAAGTACGCAGCAATCGAAAGCACTGTAATTAAACACATACATACCAATTAATTAAAACCCTTGACATTTAAACACGAATACTTCATTCAGCACAAAAGAAAAATTCAACACTCGATCTCATTTCGTCTGGGATATGGCACAGCGTCAATAGGTGATTGGCGTCCGAGTTTCCGAACCTTTGTGTCGTGTCGAAACATCAGTCGCCAATCACCTTGTGACACGACGCTATATCACAGCGGAATGGAGGCCTTAATTTGCAGCTTCGAAGGCCTTAAATATGTCATTTCCAATCTTAAAGCGCCCTATTCATTCTCAGTTAAACTGAGCGATTTTACAGTGTGACGTCATACCTGACGGAAAATCTAAGTAAACTGCGCAGTTTTGACAGGCAATAGCGCAGGCCTCAGAACTGTCTTTTCCAGTCGTCTTTCACAATGAGAACTGCGCAGTTCACTCAGGGAATCCCACAGTTTCCTCAGTTTACCTGCCGACACCACGATGGCATCATCTCAAGGCACATCCGTTTCTAGCAATTCATTCAGCCGATGAGCATCGCATGATATATTACTTTGCAAATACCACTTCTTACTCCACATTTTACGCTTTCTTTTCTTCTTTTTGGATAACATTATGGCCGATATGGCTAGCAAACAGCAAACGACAGCCTTGTTTTTATCCACCATAGTCACACGCACAAGAAGGCACACAGACCTGATTAAAAAAACCGACAAACCTGATGGGAAACCTGCGCTTTGCCAGAGAACATTCAGTTCAGTTTTTCGTGTAGTTTTTTTTACACAGTTAAACTGCACAGTTTAACTTAGAGTGTATGTGGCCCTTAAGAACAGATTGCAATCTGAAATTTTGATGTTTTGTTGACCGTGCAACTCAGTATAATCTTAGCAACTGACCAACTTAATGCACAAATTCTTGTTTTACAATACGATTACTATATTTCTCTACATGTTTCGAGTACTTTGTGCTCATCATCAGGAGGTCAAACTGTATTATACAGCAGATGCTGTATAATACAGTTTGACCTCCTGATGATGAGCACAACAGTACTCGAAACATATAGAGGAATATAATAAACTTATTGTAAAACAAGAATTTGTGCATTAAGTTGGTCAGCTGCTAAGATTACAATCTGAAAATTTCCTTTCTCATTAATTTCAAACCTTTGCAAAAATTATGCGTGCTTTCATGCTTCCGCCTCGAAGTAGCTGAGAATTTCACTCTTCTGGGTTATTACGCAGCGAGTAGTGGTAATTTCCCGAAACGTCGGTAAGAAATTACCAGTACTCGCTACTTAATAACCAAGAAAAGTGAAATCATCTTTTTAAAAAGTAGTGAGAGAAAGTGTAAATTAGCTGAATTCCCATGAGTTGTCTGAGAAAGTAAGTTGCTTCATCTCACTGCGCTCCATTTCGCTTCCTGTGCGGCAGTGCGCCTACCTTGTGCAGATGCTCCAGCGCCAGGATGATCTCTCCGATGTAGATCCGCACCTCGTCTTCAGTGAACTTTTCCCTCTGGTACAAGTGAGTGAAGAGCTCTCCTCCGCTCACATAATCTGAAACAACAATAAATATTTCATAGCCTTGGACTGCCAGTTGTACCTGCAACCACAGAAATAGCATACAAACACATTAAACATGTTCCAAGAAGACGGTCTGCAATGACTCCTAACGATTTACGTGTGTCAGTATCCGTCATATTCTTTCGGTTGTTTAATCCTGAAAGTAAGTGGAGTAAGTGTCCTGGTCGATTTTACGGCAAAATTGCTGCTTATAATTCAGCAATAAGTTGTTTTAGTAATGCACTTATAAACACGTCCATGAGTTTGTGTTAAGCAACCATTTCGGTTGCAGTTGTCTGACTACCTTCATACCTTGGGCCATGTATCATTCGGCACCGCTCTCTAAATAATATTATAGCTTCCACGTGCCTTCATCTGTCTCCCCAAGCGTCTCGGTGCAATAGCAGTACATTATGATCACTATTATTATTATTATTATTATTATTATTATTTCCTGGCCATTTAACTACGGTTGTGCAGCCAAGTCTGGCTAATGAGACACAGAAGGAAGGGAAGAAAGTGCGCAGGAATGTCTTAGCGTGTCTTAGAGCCATTTTTCAGCTGGAATTCATAAATAAAATTTAATTCCATCAACTCAGATGCACGTACCAGATGACCTCTTCACTGGGTAAAAGGCCACTGAAAATTGATGTTAATTGTACAATATTAAATATTGGGGGGGTGGGGGAAATAAGTAAGTCCCATAATTGACTACCTTGTCGTTTTACTGCAGTATGGACATCGCAAGCCTAGCCACTTTAGCCATTTGTTCTAGGTCCATGATAAAGTAAAAAAATTACAGACTAACGGCTTTATGCTCTTGTTGTTTGAAGAGGTCACAGAACTTACGTATACAGTCGCAAGAAATTATGCAAATATTCAGATCATCCGCCGTTGACGTGAAGTATTTTAGAATTACGTACGAATACACCGTAATGTTTCTACCCAGAATACTGTTAATACGTTTTCCTGTTCCGAAAACATTTGGCAAAAGCTGTAGGGATATATTTGAATGAAGACGTCACGAAGTGCTTGGATACGTATTGTAATACTAATTTGTACGTCAGCACAACTGTTTTTATTACACAAGGTAATATGTAGGCTACACGTTTCGACTAATAAATAGTCATCTTCTGGCCTATTCTTTACACGTTAAGTCACAGGATGCTGTGCACACATTGGGATCCCAATGTGTGCACAGCATCCTGTGACTTAACGTGTAAAGAATAGGCCAGAAGATGACTAT
>Ga0136643_10015211_pt1 | contig 11568 bp, 7 predicted proteins | sample TergutLab28metaG_FD_96883 | JGI IMG/M metagenome (GOLD analysis project Ga0136643, IMG submission 96883) | Labiotermes labralis P1 segment gut microbial communities from Petit-Saut dam, French Guiana - Lab288 P1 (version 3) (version 3) | ecosystem: Host-associated > Arthropoda: Insects >...
TGACAGACTGAAACATGTAGGAGTTGTAGGAATTATTTTAACCAAGTGACGTGTTTTAATGTGTAAATAAGATTTTAGTATCACATATTGGTGCAATTAGTTGGTTATATTTTAATAAAAATAACCGATTTCATGTTTTGTATACATGTAAAATAACCACTGCCACCGGGTAACAACCCAATTGCAGCTAATAAATATTATTATTATAAACATTATTGTACATTACCTGCGCTAGAAGCTGAAGTGCAGTTGTGTTTGTGTCTGTGATTAGACTTGCCATAAACTGAGCTCCTAATAAATAGCTAGTTGTGGCACGTGATAAGAGATGCTTACGGGATCTGTGTGTTCACTCTTCATTGGAGCTTTGCCCGAATATAATGGACCCCCCCCCTCACCGATCCTGTCAAGCAAGGTCAAATGCTTACTCTTGAGTAACAATCGGCATTTAATAGTAAGGCATTCGTAAGGTGTCTTTTTAAGTTCCTGCCTGACGTCATCCAGTCGCGTACATCCTGTTATCTGAAGAATGGTAACTGTAGGTGGATATCGATGCACACCGTTCCTCTTCTTGGTGGTGTCATTTGATATTTGGTTTCTGCTTTTGGTCAACGTATTTGTTTGTGTGCCGTCTTTTGCTGTTTTAGGAAAGTTCATCGGGCCAGGATGGTTTCCTGTGTCGGTGTCTGGGCAAATGGCCTTGCTGTGACTATTTTCTGCCCGATGACACGATTTATTGCTTAGTAGGACATGGCTGTAGCACATGATTGTCATGCCAGAGTATGTGGAAACATTTTGTTTGCACGTCCTTGGATATCTGCGAGGGTTTTGTGAGGAAATGCGGTACTTACATGGAATAGAGCAGTGTATCTCAAACTGGGTTCTGCGGAACCCCAGGGTTCCGCAAAGGGGTTCAGAGAGACGAAAGTGCATAATGGCGGAGGAGTTCTGTTGGCGGTCCTAAACTTTTGTGTACGAATTAAAATCCGCGTAGCGACGTTGGACACTAATCAGTCACTGATAGCACGCACACAGTCAATCGCTGCTTCATCGCAGAAGCTTCCTGATTCTGTAGTCCAGTCAGCCTGCACAGATCGCCATGGATAGTTGATATGTCAGGTGAAAAGATCAGGTTATCGATCAGTCTGAGGTTAGCCGTTGATTTTTTACATGTTATGTACACAGAAGGTAAGCAAATTGTGGTATTTAATTTTATATTTGACTTACTGTGGACAGGTAGAAGTTCCTCAGTAAGTTCTGTAGCTTTTTTAGGGTTCCGTGAGCTAAAATAAATTGATAAGTGTGGGCATAGAGGAACTCGTGTCCTACGTTCGTCATTTGCTCGGGGGTATGGTGTTTAAATCGAGATGCGTTATTACATCCCCCGCCCAAAATCCTGAGCATACGCGGAACTATTCCAATTTTTGGGCCCGGGGCAATTTCAAAGACTTGTACCCCACACCGCACAATAGGTAAAAAAAAAAGTGTCCTTATCTACCCCATGAAGACATAACAGTAGAATTAGAGTCACAGCTCTGCTTTTTCTTGAACCTATGCGCTAGATGGAAGTTAGTGGTCAACTTTGTTAAGCCCCGATCGCTTTGCCTTCGGGAAAGAACTGCGATACCGTTTGAGTAGGAGGCTGGGTGGGCCCCAGAGGCTGTCTGGCCGATTTGGAGAACAAAGAAGAGCGTTCGTGAAGGCAACGCGCCTGAGGTATTTGTGGCCATTAAAGGACCAAAATGTCTGCAGCTGTAATGTCTCTCTGTACCCATCGACTTTTATTAAGCAACTCTGCTGACTGCGGTCGATGTGTTGCCTTACCGTCCCTAGTTCCGCGTCTGCCACTTGGCGATGAAGTAAATTTGCAGGTAACCACTACGATTGCTCGTAAAGTGTAATGTGTTTAACTGAGATTCTACACGAACTAACACTTCGTCTGCCTCCCATCGTTGCTATGATCGACAAATTGTGTGGTTTACTTACTGTTTTTTTTTTGTTTCAGTGTAAGCGTATGGTACCAATAACATGTAAAGATTTCCCATACATGCCATGAAGGCACAGGGTAGGAGTAGAGTTATACTTCCGTTTATTCTTAATCTCGGCACTAGATGGAGGTGAGTGATAAACGTCACGCTCCAGCCACTTTACCCCTGGGAGAGAACCCCCCGTACCCATTGAAGAGGATGCTGGGTGGTCCGGTCTGGACGTTTCGGAGATGAGAAAATCTCTGGCGGGTTTCGAACCCCGGTCTTGTCCATTCCGTAGCCTATTTGCTTTATCGACAGCGCCACCCCACCCTCCTGTATTGTGTCAGTAAAAAGAGGATGTTATTAAAGTACTTTCGCAGAGTTGTGAAAAGCGACCGTTAACTTCGTTGTGTCCGACCGTCCGTCTGTTCTCATGGTACAACTCGGCTCCCACTGGATGGATTTTCATGAAATTTGTTATTTGAGTGTTTTTTTTTTATAAAATACGTCGAGAAAATTCAAGTTTTATTAAAATCGGACAAGAATAAAGGATACTTTTCTTGATAACCAATATGCGTTTTTGATCATATCTCGCTCCATGTCTTAGAATGGGAGACGTTTCGGATTCTGTTGGGAATGGAGGTCATGGGCTCATACCGTTCACCGTTCTTCTTTCAACGATTCAGGTTATACAGAACGGATTTTGACACAATTTGTTCTGTATTAAAATTTGTAGAGCTCTTATCGGCGTCGAAGAAGGGGGGGGGGGGGTTGGAAGCCGGTACAAATTACTGGGGCCTGGGGGCCCGAATATGTTGCATATGTTTTTGTCCTCCACAGTAGTATCAGATCTAATTACGTAGTAATTTGTTGTGTTGGTGGCACTTGCAGCCAGCGACCATCTTACGTACGACGCTGTCTGCTCCGTTTCCATACTGTTCCCCTTGTCGGTCCGCTCTTGCTGAGGGGGTGGGGAGCCGAAAAAAAAATTCACTAGGGCCCGAACCCCCTCTCGCTGGCCCTGCATTTTGTACGGATTAGTTATTCGTCATCAACATGTCAAATTTCATTAGACTGGCCATGAAGAACGTAACGATGCCATACTCTTAATTGGAGCCGGCTTATGGCTTTTGAAATAAATAAGTCGAAACAAGAGTGCTGCTGCGTGTTTAACGGAGCTCATTTTTGGTCCATGCTCGGAAGATTACCGCCTGGTTGGTATCTGTGCCATGGGTAGTAAGTAACTCCCTGGGGAAATGCTCAGGGTCGTTTAGCAACTGGTGCTCGACTGAGATGACCTGAAGCAAAACGCAGTGCTACACTGTTTCACAATGTCCACATCGTGTGCCTTACATGTGAATCCAAAGGCTTCCATCATTATTTATAAAAACAAAGTATTGCTGTCTCATTTGTTGTTTAGTTCACTGTAAAACAGGCCATGAAGGCGCAGAGGGTGAGTAGAGGTGTTTTGTTTGTTTTTGGCGCGACATCCCCCAGTGGGCCAGGGCCTCCTCATTCACGGGTTTTCTAGATCACTCACATTGACGAGCCATGATCGGTAGGACTCCTCTGGAAGAGTGATCAGCTCGTCGCAGAGACCTCTACCTGACAACACACAACACTTACAACAGACAGACTTCCATGCCCCCGGTGGGATTCGAACCCACAATCTCAGCAGGTTAGAGGCCGCTCTACCTGACAACACACAACACTCACAACAGACAGACATCCATGCCCCCGGTGGGATTCGAACCCACAATCTCAGCAGGTTAGAGGCCGCAGACTCTTTTGAGTACGCAGCGGATGAAAGAATTTGAGCATTTGGCCTGAATTTTGTGGTTTGGGTGTGGAGATGGGAATTGGATTGTTTTGAGTCGGACGTAGGTGCAAGAATTTGAGGATTATGGCTGAATTTTGTAGCTTGGGTGTGGAGATGGGAATTGGATTGAATGGAGTCGGCCATAGATGCAAGAATTTGAGAATTATGGCTGAATTTTTTAGTTTGGGTGTAGAGATGGGAATTGGATTGTTTAGAGTCGGCCGTAGGTGCAAGAATTTTAGAATTGTGGCTTTTATTTTAGTTTGGGAATGGAAATGGGAAGTGGATTGTTTTAAGTAGGCCATGGTTGAAAAATTTGAACATTTGGGCTGAATTTTGTAGCTGGGGGACCGCACTTTGACATGGAAGACTGAAAAACAGTGTGAAAGTAGGCCTGAATTTTGTGTAGTAAAAGGTATATCAGTCCCATTACGGGCCGCCCGATGTGCCCAGAGAGTTCCAGAAATTAAGGTTCCCAGATTACGTGACAGTGGCCCAGGATGGTGGTAAGGTTGTCAGCCTTACGCACCGGCCGCTTTTTACCCCCAGGAAATACTCCTGTTACTCATTTCTGTTAGGGGCTGAGTCGACCCCAGGGCCATAGTGCAATCGGAAAGATTATGTCAATGAAAAATTCCAATGACACCATCTGGAATAGAACCAGCAACTCTCCAATTGTAGCACAGCGCCTTAACCACTGTGCTACCGCGGTCCCCTGAGTTTTTGTACAGTGCTGGACGATATTCAAGAGTGCATTGCTGTGTTTAAGGCCTTAGGATTTGCCCGCTTGCCCTTCTGATAAGGGTTGTGTTGAAAGGAGTGTGGAGCATTGGTGAAATGATACCGACGTGATAAATCCAGAAGTACTGGGGGACAAACGTATCTCAATGCGAGGTAGTCCGCCACACATCACACATTGATTGACCTGGTCATACGCATTGTATAACGCTTCGGTTCCTACCTCACAGAGGACAAACTATAATTTATTTAGCAAGCCGCGTCTTCGCCTGGAAGACCATCGGGGTTGATGGTGTTAGGATTGGTGCTGACTGTGAGAATGTCACGTAAGACATCCACTGTGTGGGAAGAACGGTGTAGCAAGTGGTACATATACTTACCAATAGGCTTCAAATGGCTTTGCGGAAATGCGGAGGCAGTGCGTAATGACAGTACCGTCGTGTTGTATGTGCAAATGCAATGGATTAGAGCTGCGACCCTTGTAAGGCTTGTTAAAAGTGATGCAACATTTGTTAAGCAGTTAAGTTAACACGCGTGTTTTAGAGTTCGTTTGTTCGCTGTGAATCGTTGAGCCTCTGTGCGTGCTTTGCTCGGTGTTGTGGACATAATTGCAGCTCGTAGAGAGGCTTTATCAAAATATGGCGTTCAAAGTTTCGTACTTCCCCCTCCCCACTAGTGATACCTCAGAGATATTTTATAAAGTTCTGTTTACGCGTTGGTTTATTTACCGCTATTATGTTTGGGTGTTGGAAGTCAGCAGGTAATGTCGGCCATGAAACTGCTTAACGTCAATTATAGTCTTGTGATAAGAATTAATTCTGCAGACCCAAACAGTTTTATGGTTCGTGTTAGTGCACTATCAAGATATGACCCCAATAAACATGGTTTCACAATGTATTTTTTTGCGTCTCTGTGTAGAAACCTTGATGTTCAAGAGCAGCGTAATAATAAACTGCAGGAAAAGTAATGTATGCCTGTTTGCACATAAGAATTTACCGGTGCTGTTGTTACCACTGAACTGTGATAAACATCGAGCGTCAAGCGACTTTTGCGCCATCCTGTGCGCCTGTTTTTATTCACTTCGTGTACTGTGCAGAGTGCATAAAATGGATGTATAGTGTGGGGTAGAGTGGGCCGGGATAGCTCAGTCAGTACAGTGCCCCGCTACGGGCTGGACGGTCCGGGAATCGAATCCCAGTGGGGAGCGAGATTTTCCGCACGCTTCTATACCTGTCCTGGGGCCAACCCAGCCTCCTATACAGTGGATACAGGGTCTCTTCCCCCGGGGGGGGGGGAGGGTGAGGAGTAAAGCGGTCGAGTTGCGGCCTTTGTCACCCACCACATCTAGCGCCGAGGTGGAAGAAAGAGTAAAGGTATACGTCTTCTCCCTCTCTGTTCTAGGGTCAACTTTGTTCTATTTCCACAACTTCACATTCCCACTAAATATGACTTTGGGTGTAACTGTCGTCTGGGAGATGACGCAGTGCAGTCTGGTAGCTCCTTACCAGCCCTGTGACACCTATACCTTCAAAGTATTGCGTGTGTACACAAAACGTTATTGCGTTTCTACGCAAAAAAGTTGTTGCCCGAATTTATTATTATTATTATTATTATTGTTATTTTACTGCATTTGAGTTTTCATTCGATAGCAGTAGTCCTTACACTAGTAACAAATAAGAAGTATACATAAACGAAACAATACAAAAACACAGCAAATGCAAGTACACATATTAAATACACGTTTTTTATTTATTTTCGTCAAATATAAAAATCAAAATAAACAGAAATGTAATATTGCCTGCTGTTTTTTGGGTGTGCATCCTGGCCTCTTACAGTGAGGGAGGGACGTAGGCTGAGGGTGTTTGAGTATTGAAGAGCAAGATATTCGGGCCTCATAGGGAGGAAAGACAGGAGACTGGAGAAAACTGGGTAATGGATAGCTTCGTGTTCTGCACTCCTCCCAAAATATTCTTCTGTTGATCAAATCAAAGAAAATAAGTTGGGCGGCGCCATTGTCTCTTGTGGGGTTGGGGAGAGAAATGCATGCAGGGATCTGGAGGGGAAGCCTGAAGGAAATGCCACTTGGAAGACCTAGACGTACGTGGGAGGATAATATTGAAAGAGATCTTAAAGGAATTGAATGGGAGAGCATAGATTGGACTGATACACGTAATGCTCAGCGTAGGGGCACGTGGCGGGCTGTTGTGAACACCCAATGAACCTTCGGGTTCCATACAGTGCAGGGAATTTTATGACTAGCCGAGGAACTGTGAGCTGTTCAAGAAGGACTCTGCTCATTGGGCTGCGTAATTTAGTTAGTTGGTTAGTTAAGCAGCTTAGATAGTCAAGTAGTCAGGCAGTCAAACAAGAACGTACTGCAAGAAAAGTAAGATTTCTTCTTGCATTAAAACGGTAGGGAATGTAGCAGGTTGCCATTTGTTAGGTTTTCAGGTGATAACGATCCTGATACATTTTTTTTTCAGAGCTCTTACCAGATAGAATACAACTGAAAATTCTGTCTCGCACTGTAGTGTTAACTCGCACACACAAACACGACTGCATTTTAGGCCAAGGTTGCAAAAGTCCTGAGTGCCAGTTCGCCCGAACGCCTCTACCGAGGCCTAGAATTTTGAGATGGCCCCAGAATTTTGGGAAAATATGTTTACCCCTGCTTTAGCCCAGTGTATTTATAACTGGAGTATATCAGTTACTGATCACAAAACACCTAACGGTCAGGCCATCCCCTGTGAAACCGCTGCTGAAGTCAAACTAGTATTCCACAGTCACCAACAGTAGTATAGTTTTGTCTGTCACTGTTACATATTGTTACGAATGAGTAGACTGAATAAATACAGGGCCTTTCTTCTTCCTGTCAAATGCCAATGAACATAGATATTACATTAAACCTATAAATTCACCTTTTACTTTGTATGAATGAGTAACGGAAGAATAGCGTTAAGTGACAGATACGGCCATCTAGTGCCACCGCATATTGTTAGAAAATACCGACGTTTCGTACCTACCGCCTCAAATATTCCATGTTTAATTTATTATTACACGTGTTTGATAGGAGAACGTCGTTTATACCTTAACGCCAAACTTTAGTTGCTAGCATGGCAGTTTTGAGTACCCCTTCGCATTGTATGCCATTTTGTTTGCAGAAGTGTTTGAGGAATCTTGGTATGTGGGTCTGCGGGTGTTCTTTTTCCCTTCGAATCGTTGACCATAGGTGGTTTTCCCCACGAAGGTGCCTCGCAGAACGCTATGTTTTCCAAGTTGGTCAGCCTCAAGCACGTCGTCGTGTGGTTGGCGTAGCATGGAGAAGCAAGCAGTCGGTCATCGTGATGGTATTCCGCCAGCATTGTGCAGTTCAAGGACGTTCATTCGAGCATTTCTTCATGCTGGCTGTTCTCCCCTTGTCCTCCACTGTCGTGTTACTGTTCTTGCGACTAGAGGTCATCCTCCGTTTAACTCTTCTTCATGTCTTTGACTTTTATTATGGCTATGCTGTATGGGCGCAGCAGCGCAGTAAGTTGCTTTACTGCTGTACAGTATCCACTGCGTTTGCATTCCGCGATAAATGAAGCAACATGGCGCCAGACACCCACCATCATTGTCATTAATGATACGTCAAACAAGGAGCAGTAGCAGTGCCAGCGCAACATGATAATACCTAATAGCTTGTATCTGTTTTGTCATTCACCATTTCCGTTTTGATGCGGACAGAATTCTGGGAAATTATTTTTGTTCAGAGATAAAAGCCCCCATGTGCTTTTGAAGTGCAAGATTAAGTACCAGGATGGGCGTTAACGAGAAAGATTGCGTTTGTTTCCCCGCTATAGGCTTTTTTTAAAGCATCTTCTTCAGTCTGTTTCCATGACATTGTGTGTCGCTTCCTCAGAGGACACATTGACCACCTAGCTGACATTTTATAGGTTCTGTTACTTTTCGGGGGTATGTGGTGGCCCACTTGGTTGAGGCACTGTGCTGCTACCCGGAATGTCGCGGGTTCGATCCCCAGTGGGATAATCCACCCACACTATGGCCCTGGGTTCGACTCAGCTTCTAACAGAAATGATTTCCAGGGATATCACTGGGGATAAAGACGGCCGGTGCGTAGGGCTGCAACCTTGCAACCTTCTTGTGCCCATTGTCTAGAAATCGTGGGAGCCTCATCCTCGTGGATTCCAAAGGGCCTGTCCAGGTCTGTATAGTGATTGCTTAGCCATTCGTCACTCATTGGACCTGTGTTCTAGACCAGGCCTATGGACGAGGGTAGGGGTAACTTGTCATCCTTTTTCTTATTCATTCTGTCATTCAGTTTTCTCGTCATATCAGGTAAAGTATTAATGCTGAGAGTGTTCCCACAGCGGCGATGCGTCCGATTTGTACCCGGGAGGTTATTGGTTTGAGTCTGGGAAAGGACTCATACATTTGGAATTACTATGGCTTGTGCCAGTCTCCAAGCAAATTAAAGTGTTCACATACCCGGAATTTTTGTGTGTGTTCTTAATAGTACGTTTTTCTAATTCTGTGCTAATTACGCCTTCATTATCGGCCTTCGTGCGTTGTACCCTCGTAAATGCATTTAAGAGTACTGTGAATTTTGAAACTACTCCGCCCAAGGCACTAGTTGTAATGTAAACCCCTACCTTCACTGAAGGGTTAACATGTGTCTTGAACAGCCACATAAGTAGCCTAAAACATGTATTACTACGTGTAACTCTGAGCTACCTGTGTGCCGCGGTTTGCGCAACAAACACAGTGTCTAGAATGAAGCCTTCGACTGAATGAAACAGGGAAGTGGGTAGGTGGGGGGAAAAAACTGTTGTCGTAGTTGAAAGGAGGAAGTGGTTACATTGCCCCAGTGAAAACTGCGATGTAGTTGGTCTTAAATGTATCTGGACAATTGTAATGGTGTATTCAAAAGACGATCGCTACGCAGCCACTTGTCTACATTTCCGATACATCGTGTGTAGCTTGTAATGATATCGCACAGTTTACAGTTCTGATACATCATATGTATTTTGTAATGGTAGGGCACATTTGTTTACAGTTCTGATACATCGTGTGTAGTTTGTAATGATATGGCACAGTTGTTTACAGTTCTGATACATCGCTTGTAGCTTGTAATAAGGCACAGTTGTTTACTGTTCTGATACATCGCGTGTTGTTTGTAATGTTAAGGCATAGTTTTGTACTATTCTGATACTTGGCGTATGGTTTCTAACGATAATGTACGGTTGCTTACAGTTCTGATAATTCGCAATTTATTTTTAATGCTAAGCTATTGTTGTTTGCATTTCTGATACATTGCGTGTTGTTTGTAATGGTACGGCACTGTTGCGTTAGTGCAGTGAAATCGTGCTACTGGTTAGAGTAACAGCGCAATTACATCGAACCGAATCGAATCCTCAGGTGGTGGCGCGTACTAGAACAAGCGCATCGGAACAGACCAGTGTCAGAGAATAGGCCTACTGTAGCATATCTGACCAAGAGTTTGTTCAGTTGCTGACCAAATTAAACGACATAACAGTGCGTGTTATGAAGCCCTGAGCTTTTCGCCGCCCGAGCCACATTTGATACATAAACTTTTGTACCTAATATCTATGCTCATATCATATTTCACGTACATGATTCCTAATGTTTGGAAAAATATTTCATCAGGAATCATCCTGCCCGGAACGTGTCTAGACAAACGTACGCCCCTGTGCGAAAATTACATTTTGCACTCGATATGTAATGTGCCAACCGGAAAAATCAGTGATATTATTTTTAAGCATAGTATCCACATTCTTACTGGAGCTGTAATTGTAATCATGCACATTCGTGTCGTTTTCTTGTACTGTGATTCATTATTGTAAGAGGGATGTGCTGCGCTCTGGCATGCGGTTCGTGATGATTGCAACGAAGATCGGTCAGCGTCGACAGTTGGTCAGATGCCGTTTTGTCGCTTTGGAGTCTTAAAAAAAATACCGAAAATTTACTCTTCACAACTACGCTACATATTGCAGTGATTTCGTGGCCATTGTTCCGGGATTTAACGTTGCTTGTTGTTCTTGTGGGGTTGGTAAATTTTTTCTAGGCCTGAGGTAGCAGTTTTCAGAAACAGTAACATCGCTGAATATTCATTCATTTAAATCTGTAAAACAATAAATTGGCACTTGGGGGGGGGGGGAGGCATGTCCCGTTGTGTTTGAAAATACTTGTAAATGAAAACGATGTAAATCAAGCCTAAACACAACTTTAAATATAAACGGTAATCAGCTGTATTTCGATGTAAGACGAGACATCGTCCTCACCATTCATCTTCATTACCTTGTAATATATATTTTCTTCTATTATGAACCTGTATTCAGCCAGAAGATGGGTATATATAGCCGAAACATGTAGCTCTACATCACATATAGATAAAGTTGTGTTTAGACTTGATTTACATTCTTTTTATTCACAAGAAAAAGGTGTAGTGTCAGTGTTGGAAGTGCACACTCGGGGGATGTGAGGCCCCAATATTTTCAGCCAGCACGTAGTTAACAGTAGCCTACCTGACGCAGCGTTAATTTGTGCGCGAATATAGAATGCTTTAAAATAAACAGGTACAGGTATTTAGTCAGTAACACAACAAATATTTCTAATGATGTTTATTAGAGGATGATAACAACTACATGTTTCGGCCTATTCCGGCCATCATCAGGTTTACATCCGAAAGAGTATTAGTGTTTTATAAGATTTATGCGGTTATGTAACGATGGTGAGATCTCATCATCTGTGGTTTTTATTATTACTACTAGTAGTACTAGTAGTTTGATTATTACTGGTAGTACTAGTACTACTCGTACTCGTACTAATACTACTAGTACTACCACTACTAGTACTACCAATACTACTAGTACTACTTGATTATTACTAGTAGTACTAGTACTACTGACCGCCTCTGTGGTCTAGTGGTCAGAGTTTCTGGCTACAGATACAGAGGTCCCGGGTTCGATCCCCGGCGCTACCAGATTTTCTGAGTAGTAGTGGGTCTGGAACGGGGTCCACTCA